>Ga0154912_113_pt3 | contig 14780 bp, 10 predicted proteins | sample RifCSPhighO2_01_FD_105881 | JGI IMG/M metagenome (GOLD analysis project Ga0154912, IMG submission 105881) | Caulobacterales bacterium RIFCSPHIGHO2_01_FULL_70_19 | reverse complement strand
CCGCGCCTCGCCCTGGCGCTGGCGCGGGCGGCGCGGGCGGACGACCGGGCGCGGATCGACGCCGTCAGCGCCGACCTCGCGCCGCTGTGGACGCTGCTCTACGCCCACGGCGGCGTGCGGGTGATGAGCGCGGCGGCCGGCCTGCTGGGGCTTGGAGACTATCCGCCGCCGCGGCCGCTGGCGCCGCCGCCCGTTGAGGCGCAGGCGTCCTTGGCCGAGACGGTGGAACGGCTGGCCGCCCGCGAGGCGGCCGCCGCCTGAGACCTCAGCCCTGGGCGGCGTAGCCCTTGCCGCCGTTGGACGGCCGGCGGCGGCGCGGGCGCCGCTTCAGTTCGCCGACGGGCCGGGGCTCGGCGCTGCGGGGGTCGTTGTTGACCACCCGGGCGCGGTCGCCGGCCATCGGATCGTAGGCCGCCGCGGGACGCTCGGCGTGGTGGGTGCGGTCGCGGCCCGGCTTGCGCTGCCGGTGCGGCTGGCCGCCGCCTTCGGGGCGCACGCCGTCGCGATGCGGATTGCGGCCGCGGCGGCCGCGGCCCTCCTGCTCGCTCTTGCCGGCGCTGTCGATGCTGGCCTTCTTGCCCACGCCGGCGGCCATGATGGATGCGTCCAGCTGGGCCAGCTGCTTGTCGTTGCGGCGGTCGATCGCGGGGATCTTCTGCCGGGTGACCTTCTCGATGTCCTTGAGCAGCTTCATCTCGTCGCCGGCGACGAAGCTGATGGCGGTGCCGTCCGAGCCGGCCCGCGCGGTGCGGCCGATGCGGTGGACATAGGCCTCGGGCACGTAGGGCAGCTCGAAGTTGACCACGTGGGTGACCTTGTCGACGTCGATGCCGCGGGCGGCGATGTCGGTGGCCACGAGCACGCGCAGCTTGCCGTTCTTGAAGGCCTCCAGCGCCCGCTCGCGCTGGGGCTGGCTCTTGTTGCCGTGGATCGCCCCGGCCTCGACCCCGCCGGCCTCGAGATAGGCGGCCACCTTGTCGGCCCCGTGCTTGGTCTTGGTGAAGACCAGGCAGCGCGTGTAGCTGGGATCGGAGAACATCTCGGTCAGCAGGGCGCGCTTGCGGCCCTGTTCGACCCAGATCACCGACTGCTGGATGCGCTCCACGGTGGTCGCCTGCGGCGTCACCGACACCTTGACCGGGTCCTTGAGCAGCTCGCCGGCCAGCTTGCCGATCTCTGACGGCATGGTGGCCGAGAAGAACAGGTTCTGGCGCCGCGCCGGGAGGCGCGAGGTGATCTGGCGGATCGGCTTGATGAATCCGAGGTCCAGCATCTGGTCGGCCTCGTCGAGGACGAAGATCTCGGTCGAGGACAGGTCCAGCGTCTTCTGCTGGATGTGGTCGAGCAGGCGGCCCGGCGCGGCGACGAGGATGTCGAGACCCTGCTGCAGGGCGCGCTCCTGGGGGCCGTACTTCACGCCGCCGAAGATGACGGCGACGCGGAAGCCCAGGTGCTTGCCGTAGGCCCTGAAGCTCTCGCCGATCTGGGTGGCGAGCTCCCGGGTCGGCGACAGCACCAGACAGCGCGTGGTGCGCGGCACAGGGGCGGTGCGGTTGGCGGCCAGCCGGTGCAGGATCGGCAGGGCGAAGGCCGCGGTCTTGCCCGTGCCGGTCTGGGCGATGCCCAGCAGGTCCTTGCCGGTCATCACGTCGGGGATGGCCTTGGCCTGGATCGGGGTGGGCGTCTCATAGCCCTCGGCCTTGAGGGCGGAGAGCAGGGCCGGGTTCAGGCCCATCGATTCGAAGGTCGTGTTCGTCACGGTCGTCTTTCATGTGCGAAGGCGCGCACGACCGGGCTCGCCGGGTTCGACGCGCGCCTCCGGCCCCCTCGGGGGCGGGAAACGGCGTCGCCCTGCGTGATGGGACGACGAATGAACTCGAGGAGCCGGGGCGCTTCTACAGACAGGTCCCGAGGGACCCTCACGCACTGGAGCGCGCCGGACATCGCGTGGTGCGATGGGGGCCAGATGGACCTTCATTGCGGCGCGGTCAAGGCGGCGGGGAACCACAGCCACGCTCAACCGTCTCGACTTACGCGGCGTCATCACGGAATGTTACAGCGTCGCCTTCGAGGAAAAGCCCATGACGATGACGTCCCGCGCCAGTCTTCAGGTCGCCAGCGAGCTGGCCGCCTTCATCGAGGACGAGGCGCTGGACGGGACCGGGATCGGGGCGGACGCCTTCTGGAGCGGGACGGCCGCGATCCTCGACCGCTTCACGCCGCGCAACCGCGACCTGCTGAAGGCGCGCGACCGGCTGCAGGCGGCGCTGGACGAGTGGCACGCCGCCCGACGCGGCCGGCCGCACGATCCGGCTGCGACCGAGGCCTACCTGCGCACCATCGGCTACCTCGTCCCCGAGCCGGGGCCGTTCACCATCGGGACGGAGCGGGTCGACCCTGAGATCGCCACGACGGCGGGGCCGCAGCTGGTGGTGCCGTCCCTGAACGCCCGCTTCGTGCTCAACGCCGCCAACGCCCGCTGGGGCAGCCTGTACGACGCCCTCTACGGCACCGACGCGCTGGGCGACCTGCCGCCGCCGGGGGGCTACGACGCCGCGCGCGGCGCCCGGGTGGTGGCGCGGGCCAAACGCTTCCTCGACGAGGCGGCGCCGCTGGCGGAAGGTTCGCACGCCGCCGCCCCCGGCTACGCGGTGGTCGACGGGCGGCTGTCGCCGGCCTTGCGGGACCCGGCGCAGCTGGTCGGCTGGCGCGGCGACCCGGCGGCGCCCGGGGCCGTGCTGTTGCGTCACCACGGCCTGCACGTCGAACTGGTGCTGGACCGCGGCCACCCGATCGGCCGCGACGACCCCGCCGGGCTGGCCGACGTGGTGCTGGAGGCGGCGCTGACCACGATCGTCGATCTCGAGGACTCGGTCGCCGCCGTCGACGCCGCCGACAAGGTCGCGGCCTGGCGCAACTGGCTGGGGCTGATGCGCGGCGGCCTGGTCGAGACCTTCGCCAAGGGCGACCGGCAGGTGACGCGGGCGCTGGCGGAGGACCGGAGCTACACGGCGCCGGACGGCTCGACCCTGACCTTGCCGGGCCGCAGTCTGCTGTTCGTGCGCAACGTCGGCCACCTGATGACCACGCCCGCGGTGCGCCTGCCGGACGGCTCCGAGGCCCCGGAAGGCGTCCTCGACGCGATCGTCACCAGTCTGATCGGCCTGCACGACCTGAAGGGGCTGGGCCGCTTCCGCAACAGCCGCGCCGGCTCGATCTACATCGTCAAGCCGAAGATGCATGGGCCGGAGGAGTGCGCCTTCACCGACGACCTGTTCGACGCGGTCGAGGACCTGCTGGGGCTGGAACGGCGCACGATCAAGGTCGGCGTCATGGACGAGGAGCGCCGCACCTCCGCCAACCTCGCCGCCTGCATCCACGCGGTGCGCGACCGCATCGTCTTCATCAACACCGGCTTCCTCGACCGCACCGGCGACGAGATCCACACCTGCATGCAGGGCGGCCCGGTGGTGCGGAAGGCGGAGATGAAGGCGACGCCGTGGATCGCCGCCTACGAGGCCCGCAACGTCGCCATCGGCCTGGCCTGCGGCCTCGACGGCCGGGCCCAGATCGGCAAGGGGATGTGGGCCGCGCCCGACCGCATGGCCGAGATGCTGGAGCAGAAGGCGGGGCATCCGAAGACCGGCGCCAACACCGCCTGGGTGCCGTCGCCGACGGCGGCCACCCTGCACGCCCTGCACTATCACCAGACCGACGTCTTCGCCCTGCGGAAGGCGATCGCGGCGCAGCCGGTTCCGCCTCTCGCCGACCTGCTGACCCCGCCGCTGGCCGAGGGGCGCAACTGGTCCGAAGCCGAGGTCGCCGAGGAGCTGGACAACAACGCCCAGGGCCTGCTCGGCTATGTGGTGCGCTGGATCGACCAGGGCGTCGGCTGCTCCAAGGTGCCGGACATCCACGACGTGGGCCTGATGGAGGACCGGGCCACCCTGCGCATCTCCTCCCAGCACATCGCCAACTGGCTGCTGCACGGCGTCTGCACGGCGGAGCAGGTCGACGCCGCCCTGCTGCGGATGGCCGCGAAGGTCGACGCCCAGAACGCCGGCGATCCGCTCTACCGGCCCATGGCGGTCGACCCGGCGAACAGCCTCGCCTTCCAGGCGGCGCGGGCGCTGGTGTTCGAGGGAACGCGGCAGCCGAACGGCTACACCGAACCCCTGCTGCACGCCTTCCGCGCACGGGCGAAAGGAACGGCCCCCGCGCGGGACTGAAGGACGGGGCCGGGCGGACCGTCCCCAGTCTGACCCATGTTTAACTTGCGGCCCCCGGACGCGGACGACAGGGTAAGGCCGCACCAGAGGGGGATGCGCGCATGCTGACGATCGAGAACCTGACCCACGTCTATGGCAACGGAACGCGGGCGCTGGACGACGTCAGCCTGACCATTCCGAAGGGCATGTTCGGACTGCTGGGACCGAACGGGGCGGGCAAGTCGACGCTGATGCGGTCGATCGCCACCCTGCAGACCCCGACCTCCGGCTCCATCCGCTTCGGCGACATCGACGTGATCCGGGAGCCGGAAAAGCTGCGCCGCGTGCTCGGCTATCTACCGCAGGACTTCGGCGTCTATCCGCGGGTTTCGGCGTACGACATGCTCGACCACATGGCCGTGCTGAAGGGCATCGCCAACGGCCGCGAGCGCAAGGAGACCGTCACCGCCCTGCTGCACCAGGTGAACCTGTGGCCGGTGCGCGGCAAGGCGCTGGCGGGCTTCTCGGGCGGCATGCGCCAGCGCTTCGGCATCGCCCAGGCCCTGATCGGCAACCCCGAGCTGATCATCGTCGACGAGCCCACCGCCGGCCTCGATCCGGAGGAGCGCAACCGCTTCCTCAACCTGCTCGCCGAGGTCGGCGAGAACGTGGTGGTGATCCTGTCGACCCACATCGTCGAGGACGTCACCGACCTGTGCCCGCGCATGGCGGTCCTGGCCGGCGGCAAGATCCAGCTGGAGGGCGCGCCGACGGACCTGATGCACAGCCTCGAGGGCAAGGTCTGGCGCCGTGTCATCGACAAGGCCGAGCTGGCCGAGTTCCAGAAGTCGCACAAGGTGATCTCGACCCGTCTGCTGGGCGGCCGCACCGTGGTCCACGTGCTGTCGGAGACGCATCCGGGCGACGGCTTCGAACGCGCGCCGGGCGGGCTGGAGGACGTCTACCTCGCCACCGTCGCCGCCTCGCGCCGCGCGGCCTGAGGGGGCCACCATGTTCGGCAAGATCGCGAGCTTCGAATTCCGTTACCAGCTGCGCCAGCCGGCGTTCTGGGTCATCGCCATCGTCTTCGGCCTGCTGGCCTTCGGCGCCGTGGCCAGTCCGAACGTCTCGCTCGGCTCGGGCGGCAATGTGCACAAGAACGCCCCCTACGCCCTGGCCGGCGCGCACATCGTCTTCAACGTCTTCTTCATGCTGGCGACGACCGCGATCGTGGCCAATGTGGTGGCGCGCGACACCCAGACCGGCTTCGGGCCGATGATCCTGTCGACCCGGATCACCAAGGGGGCCTATCTCTACGGCCGCTTCCTCGGCGCCTTCGCCGCCGTGGCCCTGTGCTACCTCAGCATCGCCTTCGGCACCCTGCTGGGGACGCTCATGCCGTGGGTCGATCCCGAGACGATCGGGCCGTTCCGCTTCGGCGACTACGCCTACTCGTACCTGGTGTTCGGCCTGACCGGGGTGTTCCTCACCTCGGCCCTGTTCTTCACCCTGGCCACCGTCACCCGGTCGATGATGGCCACCTACATCGGCGTGGTGGCGGTGCTGATCGCCTATCTCGCCAGCACCGGCGTGCTGGGCAGCCGGCCCGAGTTCGAGACCGCCATGGCCTGGGCCGAGCCGTTCGGCAGCGGCGCCTACGCGCTGGTGACCAAGTACTGGACCGCCGCCGAGCGCAACACGCTGAACGCGCCGCTGGAAGGCGTGCTGCTGTGGAACCGGGTGATCTGGACCGGAGTCGGCATCGTGCTGCTCGCCGCCGCCTGGGCCCTGTACCGGCCGTCGCCCAAGGGCGCGAAGCTGCGCAAGCAGGAGCGGATGAAGGCGCTGGTCGAGCGGGACGCGCCGCCGGCGGCGCCGGTCGGCGGCCTGCCGCGCCCCTCCTACGGCTTCCGCAGCGGTCTGGCGCAGCTGGTGTCGCGCACCCGCTTCGAGATGGCGCTTGTGTTCAAGAGCCCGGCCTGGGTGGTGCTGGTGCTGCTGGCCTTCGCCTTCGCGGTGGCCACCCTGTTCTTCACCGGCGAGATCTACGGCGCGCCGATCCTGCTGGTCACCCGGGTGGTGATCACCGCCCTGACCGGCACCTTCGGGCTGATCTCCATGGTCATCGCCATCTACTATTCCGGCGAGTTGGTCTGGCGCGACCGCGACCGGCGCACGCACGAGATCGTCGACGCCACCCCGACGCCGGACTGGACCTTCCTCGTCCCCAAGACGCTGGCGCTGGCGCTGGTGCTGATCTCCACCCTGGCGGTGGGCGTTCTGGCCGGCGTCGTCACTCAGACGATCAAGGGCTACACCGACTTCGAGTTCGACAAGTACCTGCTCTGGTACGTCCTGCCGCAGGGCCTCAGCTTCACGCTGCTGGCGGTGCTGGCGATCTTCATCCAGTCCCTGTCGCCCAACAAGTTCGTCGGCTGGGCGATCATGGTCGTCTATCTGATCTCGACCATCGTGGCGGTGAACATGGGCTTCGACCATGTTCTGTACCGCTACGGCGCCGGCATCGGCGTGCCGCTGTCGGACATGAACGGCGTCGGCGACTTCGCGCGATTCAGCGCCGTGACCGACGCCTACTGGACCGCCTTCGCCATCATCCTTCTGGTCGTCGCTTGGGGACTGTGGCGGCGCGGGACCGAGACCCGGCTGTGGCCGCGACTGAAGCGCTTCCCGCGGCGCCTCGCCGGCCCGGCGGGCCTGATCGCCGGTCTGGCGCTCGTGGCCTTCGTCGGCCTCGGGAGCTTCATCTACGTCAACACCAACGTCTGGAACGACTACCAGTCCCGCGACGCCCGCGAGGCCGAACAGGCCGCCTACGAGAAGGCCCTGCTGCGCTACGAGACCACGCCGCAGCCCTCGGTCGCTCACATGCAGCTGGTCATGGACCTGCGGCCGCACCAGCCGAAGCTGACCACCCGCGGGACCTATGTGCTGGAGAACCGCACCGACGCCCCGCTCAGCGAGGTGCACCTGCGCTGGACCGAGGACCTCGAGATGGTCCGCCTTGAGGTCGAGGGCGCGACCGTGGCCCGCGAATGGCCGGAGTTCGAGTACCGGATCTACCGTTTCGCGACCCCGATGCAGCCGGGCGAACGCCGCACCGCCACCTTCGAGACGGTGCTGGAGCAGCGCGGCTTCCGCGCCTCGGGCAACACCACGCGGCTGGTCGACAACGGCGCCTTCGTGAACAACATGGAATTCGCCCCGATGATCGGCATGAGCCGGCAGGGGCTGCTGGACGACCGCAGCAAGCGGCGCAAGCTGGGCCTGCCCGCCGAGCTGCGGCCGGCGAAGCTGGAGGACGAGTCCGCCCGTCGCCGGAACTACATCGGCGCCGACTGGACCACCGCCGACATCACGGTGACCACCGAGGCCGACCAGACCGTGGTGGCTCCGGGCCGCATGGTGTCCGATGTGGTGCAGGGCGACCGCCGCACCTCGCGCTTCGTCACGGAGTCGCCGGTGCTGAACTTCTTCTCGGTGCAGTCGGCCGAATACGAGCGCACCGCCCGGATGCACGACGGCGTCGAGCTGGTCGTGTTCCACGACCCCGACCACGACCGCAACGTGCCGCGGATGCTGGACGCCCTGGCCGCGTCGCTGGACTACTTCCAGGCCGAGTTCAGCCCGTACCAGTTCCGGCAGGCGCGCATCGTCGAGTTCCCGGACTACGCCAGCTTCGCCCAGTCCTATCCGAACACCTTCGCCTGGTCGGAAGGGCTCGGCTTCATCGCCGACCTCTCGGACGAGACCAAGATCGACTACGTCACCTACGTCGCGGCGCACGAGTTCGCTCACCAGTGGTGGGCTCACCAGGTCGTCGGCTCTGACCAGCAGGGCGCCACCGCCCTGTCCGAGACCCTGGCCCAGTACTCGGCCCTGATGGTGATGGAGAAGCTGTACGGCCGCGAGCAGATCCGGCGCTTCCTGAAGGACGAGCTGGACGGCTACCTCAGCGCCCGCGGCATGGAGCGGCTGGAGGAGCTGCCGCTGATGCGCGTCGAGAACCAGCAGTACATCCACTACCAGAAGGGCGGGCTGGTCATGTACCTGCTGCGCGACCAGCTGGGCGAGGACGCGGTCAACCGCGCCCTGCGCCGGGTGCTGGCGCAGTACGCCTTCAAGGGCGCGCCCTGGCCGCGTTCGCTGGACCTCGTCGCCGCCCTGCGGGCCGAGGCCCCCGCCGACAAACAGGCGCTGATCACCGATCTGTTCGAGAAGATCACCCTGTACGACGTCAAGACCACCGGAGCGACCGCGACCCGCCGCGCCGACGGCCGCTGGGACGTCGCCGTCACCGTCGAGGCGCGCAAGCTCTACGCCGACGGCGAAGGGGAGGAGACCGAGGCGCCGCTGAACGAGAGCTTCGACGTCGGCCTGTTCACGGCCGAGCCGGGCAAGGGGGTGTTCGACGAGGCGGACGTAATCCTGGTCGAGCGCCGGCCGATCCGCTCGGGGACCCAGACCCTGCGCTTCGTCGTCGACCGCGAGCCCAAATTCGCCGGCGCCGATCCCTTCAACAAGTGGATCGACCGCGACTCGAACGACAACGTGCGGGCGGTGGACTGACGGCTCACCGGGTCCCGAACAGCCGGTCGCCGGCGTCGCCGAGGCCGGGGACGATGTAGCTGTGCTCGTTCAGCCGCTCGTCCACGGCGGCGGTCCAGATCGGCACGTCGGGATGGGCGGCGCGCAGGCGCTGGAGCCCCTCGGGCGCCGCCACCAGGCAGACGAAGCGCAGGTCGGCGACGCCCCGGCCTTTCAGCCGGTCGAGCGCGGCCACCGCGCTGCCCCCCGTGGCCAGCATCGGGTCGACCACGATGCAGCGCCGGGCGGCCGCGTCGGCGGGCGCGCGGAAATAGTACTCCACCGCCTTGAGCGTCTCGGGGTCGCGGTACAGGCCGATGTGGGCCACGTCGGCCTCGGGCAGCAGGTCCAGCATGCCGTCCAGCAGGCCGAGGCCGGCGCGCAGCACGGGGACGAACACCGGCGGCGCCACGCGGACTCCGGTCGTGGGAGCCACGGGGGTCTCCACCGGATAGGTCTCGAGCGGCAGGTCGCGGGTCGCCTCGTAACCCAGCAGGACGGCGATCTCGCGCAGCAGGCGGCGGAACTCGGCGGTCGGCGTGTGCTTCGCCCGCATGATCGACAGTTTGTGCCGCACCAGCGGGTGGTCGACGACGGTCAGGGCGGCGGGGGAGGGGCTTGCGGTCATCCGGGCAGCACACACTGCGCCCGGGCGCCTGTCCAGCCGGCCCTGAACGACTCCGTCGACGCCGCGTTGAGTCGGCCGAACAAGGAGTCCGCACCATGGCCGCCCGACCCACCTGGCAGGGGCATCTGAAGCTGTCGCTCGTGACCTGTCCGGTCGCGATGTACACGGCCACGTCCAGCCGCAGCCACGTCAGCTTCCACCTGATCAACCCCGAGACCAACAACCGCATCCGCATGATCCCGACCGACCCGGACACCGGCCCGGTCGAGCGCTCCGACCTGGTCAAGGGCTACGAGGTGTCGAAGGACGAATACGTGCTGTTCGACGACGAGGACTTCGACAAGGTCAAGCTGGAGAGCACCCGCACCCTGTCCATCGACGAGTTCGTCGACGTCGACGACATCGACCGCCTGTACTGGGACGACCCCTTCTACATCGTGCCGGAGAAGGGGGTCGGGACGGACGCCTTCGCCGTGATCCGGGAGGCCATGCGTTCGGCCGGCAAGGTCGCCCTCGGCTGCCTGGTGCTGCGCGGTCGCGAGCGGCAGATCGCGCTGGAGGTGCGCGGCAGGGGCATGGTCGCCTGGAGCCTGCGGGCCCACGAGGAGGTGCGCGACGCGGCCGACTTCTTCGACGACATCCCCGACGTCGAGGCCGATCCGGACATGGTCGACATCGCCGAACGGCTGATCGCCCAGAAGGAGGCCGAGTTCGACCCGACCCGGTTCAGGGACCGCTACGACGAGGCCCTGCGCGAGATGGTCAAGGCCAAGCAGAAGGGCGGCAAGGGCGTGGTCGAGGCCCCCGAGCCCGAGGACACCAACGTCATCGACCTCATGGCGGCGCTACGGAACAGCCTGAAGGGCTCGGCCTCGGGCGGCTCGCGCAAGGCTCCGGCGAAAAAGGCGGCCCCGAAGAAGACCGCGGCGAAGAAGACCGCGGCGAAGGCGCCCGCGAAGAAGGCTCCGGCGCGCAGGAAGGCGGCGTAGGGCCTACCTGCGCCTCTTCATTCGCCCGGGCGACGGGGCAGGCGAACGGCGTTCGGCTTGACTCCGCCCCACACTCCGCGCCATACACTGTGTGTCACACACTATGTGGCGGACAGGTAGGCGGACATGGCGGTCGATCCGGACCTCTTCGAGAGCATGAGGCTGGAGCTGCGGCGCGGCTCACTGGTGCTGGCCGTGCTCGCCTGCCTGCGGACCGAACGCTACGGCTACACGCTGCGGCAGGCGCTGGCGGCCGACGGGCTCGAGATGGAGGAATCCACCCTCTACCCGCTGCTGCGCCGGCTCGAGAGCCAGGGCCTGCTCGATAGCGAATGGCGCGAGGAGGAGAAGCGGCGCAAGCGCTTCTACCGCCTGTCGCCCGCGGGGACGGCGATGCTCGCCGCCCTGACCGACGAATGGCGCGGCATCAACGCCTCGCTCGACAAGCTTCTCTGAGGGAAGGGGGACCGTCCGATGGACATGATCGACCGCTATCTGGCCGCCGTCTCGGCCCAGCTGCCGCAGGACCAGCGCGAGGACATCGTCGCCGAACTGCGCGACCTGATCCTGAGCCGCTTCGAGGCGCGCGAGGAGGAGCTGGGCCGGCCCCTCGCCGACGACGAGCAGGAAGAGATCCTGCGCGAGATCGGCCATCCGCTCGTCGTCGCCGCCCGCTACCGCAAGGGGCCGGACTCGCTCGTCGGTCCGGAGCTGTTCCCCTACTGGCTGTTCGCCGTGAAGGCCGGCCTGCTGCTCGTGCTGGCGGTGCAGGCCGTCGGCCTCTTCATCCACCTGGTCAGCGGGCCGGCAGACGCCGGGCAGGCGATCTCGCAAGCCCTCCATGGCTTCATCGGCGGCGGCCTGACCCTGGTCGGCCTCGCCACCGCCGTCGCGGCGGGGCTGGAGCGCTACAACATCCGGCCGCGCTGGATGACCCACTGGCGGGTGAAGGATCGGGGCTCCTTCGGCCTGTCGGCCCCCGCGGCCTGGGGCGCGGCGGCGGCCGGCAAGCCGCAGGCGAAGGCCGTCTGGACCCCGAAACCGGCGGCGGCGCACTGGCCCGGCGGCGACCACCTGTTCTCCCTGCTGGTCACCGGCGTGTTCGTGCTCTGGTGGGTGGGCGTCCTGCAGTTTCCCGGCCTGATGAACATCGAGCTGCGCGGGGCCGACGCCGTGGTGCGCGGCGCGCCCGTGTGGACCGCCCTGCACGGCTTCATCCTCGTCTACGCCCTGGGGCACATGGCGGTCGACCTCGCCGGCCTCGCCCGGCCCACGGCGGTCCGGCTGCGCGGCGCCGGCCGCGCGGCCCTGGCCGTCGCCGGCCTGTGGCTGACCTGGGCGATCTTCGAGGCCGGCCACTGGTTCACCCTCCAGCGCGGCGACGAAACCGCCCGCATCGCCGGCGACGGGTCGATGCTGAACCTCGACACGCTGCGCGCCCTCGGCGACAGCGGGCGCGAGCTGTCCGGCGTGGCCGACAACCTGTCGATCGTGGCTGTCTGGGTGCTGGCGATGATGGCCGTCGGCCTGGTCTTCCAGCTGCTCGGCGGACTGTGGCGGCTGGCGCGCGGCTGACCGCAGGCGTTGAAGCGAAACGCCCCTGTCTGCGTTAACGGCCGGCGGCGATCCGGCCGCCGGGGCACGAGACGGTGGGCGTGACGCTGCAGCAGGGACTGGCCTTCGGCCTGGTCGGCCTGACCATCGCCGGCTTCATCTGGGGCCGGTTCCGCTACGACCTCGTCGCCCTTGCGGCGCTGGTGGCGGGGCTGGCGGTCGGGGTGATCCCCGCCGAGGCGGCCTTCGACGGCTTCCGCAACGATGTGACGGTGATCATCGCCGCGGCCCTGGTGGTCAGCGCCGCCTTCGCCCGTTCCGGCATCGTCGAGCTCGCGCTCAAGCGCGTCCTGCCGCTGCTGAAGACCGAGCGCAGCCAGGCGCCGGTGCTCACGCTCGCCGTGACCCTGCTGTCGATGGTGACCAAGAACGTCGGGGCGCTGGCGATCATGATGCCGGTGGCGATGCAGCTGACCCGGCGGACCGGCACGTCGCCGTCGCGCATCCTCATGCCGATGGCCTTCGGGGCCATGGCCGGCGGCATGGTCACCCTGGTCGGCACCTCGCCCAACATCATCGTCGCCGAGACCCGCGCCGAGCTGATGGGCGAACCCTTCGGCATGTACGACTTCGCCCCGGTCGGGCTGGCGCTCACCGCCATCGCCCTGGTCTTCCTCGCCTTCGGCTACCGGCTGCTTCCGAAGCACCGGCAGGGCGCGATCAGCCTCGGCGAGGCGCTCTCGGGCCAGGGCTACGGCACTGAGGCCCGCACGCCCGAAGACTGGGAGCCGGAGACCGTCAAGGCGCTGCGCGAGCGCGGAGCGGAGGTGCGCATCCTCGCCCTGATCCGCGGCGGCCGCCGGATTCCACGACCGCGCGGCAACCAGAAGGTCCAGTCCGGCGACAGTCTGCTGCTCGAAGGGGGCCCGGAGGCCCTCGAGGCCTTCCTCGCCGCCACCGGGCTGCGCCTGGTCCGCGACGACCACCCCATCGCCCGCGAACAGGCGACCGACGAGGTGCAGGTGGTCGAGGCGGTGGTCGGGGCCAACTCGCCGCTGGCCGGCCAGACGGCGCGGCAGGCGGACCTCTACAGCCAGTACGGCGTCAACCTGCTGGGCGTTTCGCGCAGCGGACACGAACTCACCCAGAAGCTGCGCTCGGCCCGGCTCAGGCCCGGCGACATCGTGCTGCTGCAGGGGGGCGAGGCGCGGCTGCCCATGGCCCTGCAGGCGCTCGACCTGCTGCCCCTGGCCGAGCGGCAGGTGCGGCTGGGCGGCTCCCGTCGGCGCTTCCTGCCGGCGCTCGTTCTCGCCGCCGCCATGTTGCTGGTGGGCTTCGGCGTGGTCCCGGTGGCGGTGGCCTTCTTCGGCGCGGCGGTGATCATCGTCGCCATGGGCGGGCTGAAGATGCGCGAGGCCTACGCCGCGCTGGACGGACCGTTGCTGGTGCTGATCGCCGCCCTCATCCCCGTCTCCGACGCGATCCAGCAGACCGGAGGCGCCGACCTGGTCGCGGGCCTGATGCGCGACCTGTTCACCGGCTTGCCCGGCGTGCTGGCCGTGGGCGGCCTGATGCTGGCCGCGATGGCCGTGACGCCGTTCCTGAACAACGCCGCCACGGTGCTGATCGTCGCCCCCATCGGCGCCAGCCTCGCCACCCAGCTGGGCTACGATCCCGACGCCTTCCTGATGGCGGTGGCGGTCGGGGCGGCATGCGACTTCCTCACGCCCGTCGGCCACCAGTGCAACACCCTGGTGATGGGGCCGGGCGGGTATCGCTTCGAGGACTACGCCCGGCTCGGCGCCCCGCTCAGCCTGCTGGTCCTGCTGGCCGGGCCGCCGCTGATCCTGCTGTTCTGGCCGCTCTGACGGTCCCGCCGCTCCCGTGTCCGAAAACCGCGAGACTCGCGGCCGGGCCGGGCGCAGGATGGCGGCCATGGAAACCGCCCGCGCACTCGACCAGGAGGCCTGCTACCGCGCCGTGCTGACGCGCGACGCCCGCTTCGACGGGCGCTTCTTCGGTTGCGTGAAGACGACCGGGATCTATTGCCGCCCGGTCTGCCCGGCGCGGACGCCCAAGCGGGAGAACATGGTCTTCGTCGCCTCCGCCGCGGCGGCGGAGGAGGCCGGCTTCCGGGCCTGCCTGCGCTGCCGTCCCGAGACCGCGCCGGACATGGGCGCGTGGCGGGGCACCTCCAACACCGTCAGCCGGGCCCTGGCCCTGATCGAGGCGGGCGCGCTGGACGAGGGCGACGTCGACGCGCTGGCCGGCCGTCTGGGCGTCGGCGAGCGCCACCTGCGCCGCCTGTTCCGCCAGCATCTCGGCGCCGCCCCGGTCAGCGTGGCCCAGACCCGCCGCGTGCTGCTGGCCAAGGCCCTGATCCACCAGACCGACCTGTCCATGGCCCAGGTGGCGCTGGCCTCAGGCTTCGGCAGCGTGCGCCGCTTCAACGAGACCTTCCAGGCGCTCTACGGCCGCCCGCCGTCAGCCCTGCGCCGGCGGGAAGAACGCGAGGCTCCGGCCGGGGTGCGGCTGAGCCTGCCCTACCGGCCGCCCTACGACTGGGACGCCGTGCTGGCGGCGCTGGCGGCGCGGGGCGATGCGGTGGAGGCCCGGCGCTGGACGCGGGATCTGGATCGCGACGTCGACGGCGCCGGCGGCTTCGTCACGGTCGAGCCCGGCGAGAAGGGCCGGGTTTCGGTGTGCATCGAGGCCGACGACCTGAAGGCGTTGCCGGGCGTGCTGGCCCGCGTGCGCCGGGTGTTCGACCTGTCGGCCGACCCCGAGGCGATCGCC
>Ga0154912_112_pt1 | contig 14803 bp, 11 predicted proteins | sample RifCSPhighO2_01_FD_105881 | JGI IMG/M metagenome (GOLD analysis project Ga0154912, IMG submission 105881) | Caulobacterales bacterium RIFCSPHIGHO2_01_FULL_70_19 | reverse complement strand
GACGTCATCGCCGCCGAGGGCCGCATCGTCGCCGGCCTGACCCGCCGCGGGCACGCCGACGCGCGCGCCGAGCCGCGTCGCGTCGTGGTCGACCACGCCACCTTCACGGTCCAGCCGACCTACAACATCGCCGCCGGCCCGCTGGTGCGTCTCAACGGCGTGCGGCTGGAAACGAGCGGCCCCACCCGACCCAACTGGGTCGCCGGGCTGGCGCCGTGGTCGGAGGGCGAGGTCTACGACCCCGATGACGTGGCCGAGCTGGAGCGTCGCCTGCTCGAGACCGGGGTCTTCGACGGCGTCGGCGTGGCCCTCGCGCCCGTCGATCAGACCACGCCGGAAGGTCACCGGCCCATCGTCGTCACCCTGACTGATCGGCCGCGGCGCATCCTCGAGGCCGGCGCGACCTTCTCGACTGCGGAGGGCTCGGGCGTCGATCTGCTCTGGACCTGGCACAACCGCTTCGGCCGCGCCGACACCCTCGTCTGGCAGGCGCGCGCAGCCGACATCGACAGCCGCCTCGGAGCCGACCTCAGCCTGCCCCACTGGGGCCGCCCCGGCCGCACCCTTCGCATCTCGGGCGCCCTGCTGAACGAGGACACCGACGCCTACCGCCGGACGGCCGTGGCCCTGGCCGCCGACCTGCGCCAGCGGCTCGGCAAGACCTCGTGGTTCAGCTACGGGATCGGCCTCGACGCCGGCCGCTACGACGAGAACCGCTTTGACCCCGTCACCCAGGCGCCGATCAATTTCGAGCGCGACCTGGTCATCCTGACCGGTCGCGGCAGCGCCTACCTGGACCGCTCCGACGACCCCCTGGACCCGACCACCGGCTGGCGCCTCTCGGGCTCCGCCCAGCCCACCGTCGTCGGCGGCCAGGGCAGTTCCGCCTTCGTGCGCGCCGAGGCGCAGGCGACCGCCTACCTCCCGCTGCAGGACAACGCCACGACGGTGCTCGCCGGACGCGTCCGTCTCGGCTCGATCATCGGCGGCGAGGAGCTGACCGTTCCGTCCGACCGCCTGTTCTATTCGGGCGGCGGCGGCTCCGTACGGGGCTACGAGTACCAGGGCGTCGGCCCGCGCCTGCCGGACAACACCCCACGCGGCGGCCTCAGCCTGTTCGAGGCGGCCGTCGAGATCCGCCGCGACGTATGGCGCAACTTCCAGGCCGTCGCCTTCCTCGACGCCGGAGCCATCGGATTCCAGGAGACGCCGAACTTCAACAACCTGCGCTACGGAGCCGGCCTCGGAGTTCGCTATCGCCTGCCCTTCGGCCCGATCCGCGCCGACGTCGCCTTCCCCATCGACCGCCGCGAGGGCGACGCCGACTTCCAGATCTACGTCAGCATCGGACAGGCGTTTTGACCGAGGCGCCGCCCCCCGCCGAGACGCCGGACCCGCCCGCCGAGGTCAAGGCGAAGCGCAAGCGAACCCTGCTGCAGGCCGTCGCCTTCTTCGGCGGCGTCGGCCTCGCCATCCTGCTCGCCCTCGTCCTGGTCGTGCTGGTGGGCGGCCGGATGTACCTCGTCTCCGATCCCGGCCGCGAACTGGTGACCGGCTTCGTGGCCGGCAAGAAGATCGGCCGCTACGGCCGCATCAACGTCGAGGGGGTGCGCGGCGACCTGTTCGACGACTTCACCATCGACCGGGTCACCGTCACCGACGCCAAGGGGGTCTGGCTCGAGGCGCGCGCCGTCCACGTCGACTGGGACTGGTGGCCGCTGGTCTTCCGGCGCTTCCACGCCACCGAGGTCGAGGCCGAGGTCGTCCGCCTGATCCGTCGCCCCGAGGTCGAGCCGCCCACCGAACCGCCCGGACCCCAGCCCCTCTCGGTCGACATCGACCGCTTCGCCGCCGACGTCGAACTGCTCGAGGGCTTCAGCAAGGAATACGGCCGCTGGAATCTGACGGGCGAGGCGAACGCCCCCCGCCGGGGCGCCAAGGACGTGCGGGTGCTGGCCCGCAGCAACAGTCGACCCGGCGACTTCCTGCGTCTCGCCGCCACCTTCGGCGGCGACATCGCCGCGACCCGCCTCGACTTGCGCGCCGAGGAGGCCCAGGGCGGCCCGATCGCCGGGGCTCTGGGCTATTCGCCCGACCAGCCGTTCTTCGCCGCCGCCCTCGTCGACGGCGCGGTGGTCGACGCCGTGGTGCGCACCGGCGATTTCACGCCCCTGACCGTCAAGGGGCGCTACGGCGACCAGCAGGCGCGCATCTCGGGCTACTTCGACTTCTCGGGCTCGGACCTGCTCGCCCCGTTCGCCGAGCGGATCGGGCGCACCGCCCGCTTCGGCTTCGCCACCCTGCCGGACCACGACCGCGACGGCCTGCAGGGGGTCGCCTGGCGGCTGATTTCCGACAACCTCAACTCGTCCGCCCGCGGCCTGATCCGCCTGTCGGACCGGAGCAGTCCCGACGGCATCCGCCTCAACGTCTCCACCCCTTCCCTCACCCGTCTCGCCGGCCGCCCCGCCGCCGGCCGCGCCGCATACGCGGGCGTTTTCACCGGGGACGCTGACAACTGGAACCTGCGCGGCTCGGTCGACGTGCTGAGCCTCGACGCCTCCAGCTACCGCGCCGATCGCCTGCGTGGCCCGCTGAGCGTGGCTGTGCGGCGCGGCCGCATGGACGTGGACGGCGACCTTTCCGTCGCCGGCGGGTCCAGCGCCGGCATCGTCGGCGGCCTGCTCGGCGCCACGCCGCGTCTGCGCTTCGCGGCCATGCGCCAGACCAACGGGGCCATCCTGCTGGAGCGGCTCGACCTGCGCGGCCAGGCGCTGGAGGTCGAGGGAACCGGGGGCCGCAACCTGCTCGGCGGCCTCGGCTTCCGCGGCCGCGCCGAGATCACCGACGCCTCGCGAATCTACGGCAAGGCCGACGGCGCCTTCGGCGGCCCGATCGCAGCCTCGATGCCGCGCGCCGGCGCGCCGTGGAGCGTGACCTTCGACGGCCGCGGGCGGGGACTGACCACCGGCCTGGATGAACTCGACCGCCTGCTCGGGACGACCCCGCGGCTGCAGCTGACCGGCAACCTCGCCGGCGGCCGGGTGGCGGTCGAGCAGGCCCGGCTGACCGGGGACCAGGGCTCGGCGACGGCGCGCGGGCTGGTCGAGGGCGACGGTCGGCTGCGTCTGGCCCTGACATGGGACGCCCGGGGTCCGTTCGGGGTGGGGCCGCTCGAGATCGACGGCGCGATGACCGGCGAGGGCGCCCTGACCGGCACCCTGGCGCAGCCGCGGGCCGACCTGCGGGCGCGCTTCGCCGAAGTGGCGGCGGGTCCGCTGGACCTGACCGACGCCGACCTCGTCCTCAGCTTCCGCCGGGGCGAAGACGCCTCCGACGGCCGCATCGCCGTCACGGCCGGGTCCAACTACGGCCCGGCCCGCGCCAGCGGCGCCTTCTTCCTCGGCGGCGACCGCATCCGCCTCACCGACGTCGATCTCGACGCCGGCGGCGTGGTCGCCCAGGGTGCCATCGCCCTTTCGAACCGGGTTCCGTCGAGCGCGGACCTGACCTTCACCGCGCGGCCGGGCGCCTTCCTCGCCTCGGGACGGGCCGAGGGCCGGATCCGGCTCACCGAGGGCGCCGGCGACGAGACCGCCGTGCTGCAGGTGACCGGCCGCGACGTCCGCCTGTCCGGCTCCAGCTACGTCATCCGCAGTCTCGACCTGAACGGCCGCGGCACGCTCGCGCGCCTGCCCTTCACCCTTGTCGCCGACGTCGGGGGGGCCACCCCGGTGTCGTTCGACGGATCCGGGGTCTACTCCCGCGACGGCGCGGCCCAGTCGGTCGTGCTGGAGGGCGCGGGCCGGGTTCGCGAGATCGCCTTCAACACCCGGGCGCCCGCCGTCATCGCCCTCGCCGGCGGCGGACGCGTCGTCCGGGTGGACCTCGCCGTCGGCGGCGGCGTGCTGCTGGGCGAACTTCGGCAGGACGAGCGCGCCGCCATCGTCGAGGCCAACCTGACCAGCGTCCAGCTGGGTTCGCTGATGCCCGACATGCGGGGCCGCGTCACCGGCCGGCTGTCGCTGCGCGGCGCCGGGGACGACCTGTCCGGCTCGGCCAACCTCGACTTCGCCGACATCCGCAGCATCGACGCGCCGAACGCCCTGGCCGTCGACGGAACCCTCAACGCCATCCTCGTCGGCGACCAGCTGCGCCTGCAGGCGCGGGCGTCGGACGACGGCCAGGTCCAGGCCGCCGCCGACCTGACCCTGCCGGTCGAGGCTTCCGCCGCGCCCCTCAGGCTGGCCGTGGTCCGCACCCGCGAAATGTCCGGCGAGGCGTCGATCCGCGGCCAGATCCAGCCGATCTGGGATCTGCTCGTCGGCGGCGAGCGCTCGCTCTCCGGCCAGGTCGACGGCCAGGCCACGATCGCCGGCTCGCTCGCCGCGCCGCGCCTGAACGGACGCCTCAACCTCGAGCAGGGCGCCTTCCGCGACAGCGCCACCGGCCTGCGGCTCCAGGACGTCGTGCTGACCAGTCGCTTCGACGACGCCGTGGGCGTCATCGAGACGTTCCGGGCGGTCGACGGACTGGGCGGTTCGATCACCGGCAACGGCCGCATCGGCCTCACCCAGGGGTCGGGCTCCAGCTTCCAGCTGCTGCTCAACCGCTTCCGCATCATCGACAACGACATCGCCGAGGCGCGCGCCTCCGGCCCGCTGACGGTGATCCGCGCCGCCGACGGCAACATCACCCTCAGCGGCCGGATGGACATCGACGAGGCCCGGATCGAGGCCAACCCGCCCGGCTCCAACGGCATCGTCCGCATGGACGTGGTCGAGATCAACAAGCCCGGCGGAGACGTTCCCGAGGAGGAGCAGGCCCGTCCGCGCGGCCTGCAGATCGGTCTCGATCTCACCCTGCGCTCGCCCGGCGGCGACGTGCGGGTGGTCGGCCGGGGGCTCAACGTCGAGATGGACGTCGACGCCCGGGTCCGCGGCACCATCAACCGTCCCGTGCTCACCGGGACGGCCCGGGTGGTGCGCGGCGACTACGACTTCGCCGGAAAGCGCTTCGTCTTCGATGAGCGGGGCACGGTCGCCCTGTCCACCCGCCCGGACCAGATCCGCCTCAACCTCAGCGCCACCCGCGACGACCCCGCGCTGACCGCCACCATCCGCGTCACCGGGACCGCCGCCCGACCCGAGATCGCCCTCACCTCGACCCCGGCCCTGCCGCAGGACGAGATCCTGTCACAGGTCCTGTTCGGCCGCTCGGCGTCCCAGCTCTCGGCCTTCGAGGCCGCCCAGCTCGCCGCCGGGGTGGCGGGGCTGGCCGGCGGCGGCGGCTTCGACGTCATCGGCAATCTGCGCGAGCTGGCGGGTCTCGATCGCCTGTCGTTCGGCGGCGAGGCGTCCAGCCTCACGGTCGCCGGCGGCCGCTACATCACCGACGACGTCTACCTGGAGGTCATCGGCGGCGGCGAAGGCGGCGCGGCGGTGAAGGTCGAGTGGCAGGTCCGCCGCAACGTGGCCATCAGCTCCACCGTCGGCGGCCAGGGCGAGGCCAGCCTGTCGATCCGCTGGCGCCGGCAGTCGCGCCAGCCCGGAACCGGCCGCGAGGACCGGCGACCGAACCGCTGAAATGAAACGGGCCGCGCCGGATGATCCGACGCGGCCCGAATGCACCGATGGCGGCGTGAACCGCCCCCGGACGTGACCTCAGTAGTTCTGCGCGGCTTCCATGCGCAGCCTGTCCAGCTTCGACGCCCCGCGCACGCCGGCGATGTGCAGGACCAGCTGGACGATCATCACCACGAACCCGACGGCGACGAGCCACAGCGGTCCCTGCGAGCCTTCCGGCACGCCCATCTGGTCGGCCATCAGCTGCCCGAGGGCGGTCGAGCCGAGCCCGTAGACCACGAGGATGATGAACAGGATCGGGATCACCTTGTTGGGCTTGGTCCACTGCACGAAGCCGAGGATCGCCTGGATCACCACCAGACCGATGGCCATGTAGAGGGCGAGCTGCGCCATCGAGCCGGCCATTCCCGCCGTGGCCTCGTCGCCCCCCGCCGCGGCCATGGCGGCCTGCATCGCCTCCTGACCGGACGTCATCAGGTAGATCACCCCGACGATGCCCCAGACCACGCCCAGAAAGATGGCGATCGCGCTGGCGCGGGCGGCCGCGAGGGCCTCGGCCTCGGTGTTCAGCGGCGATGTCGGATTCATCGCCTTGGTCCAGTCAGTCATTGGAAGTCCTCCCTCGATAAGGCGCCCACCGTAGTCCCCGCCCCGCCGAGTCGAAAGCGGCTTCGCCTTCACCTTTGCGGTCCGCGCCGCTAGGGTCCGCCCGCATGCGGATTCTGCCCCCCGACCAGACCGTGCTCGACCACGTCGAAGCGCGCGGACCGGCCATCGTCGCGCGCGCCGTGGAGTGGGCGAACGTCAACTCCGGCAGCCGCAACGCCGCCGGCCTCGACGCCGTGCTGAACCTGCTCGAGGCCGAGACCCGCCGCCTCCCGGCCGAGGTCGTGCGCGTGCCGACCGCCGGCTCCACCACCGTCGCCGACGACGGCTCGGTGCGGGCCGAGGCCCACGCCGACGCCCTGCGCATCACCGCCCGGCCCGACGCCCCGGTCCAGGTCGTTCTGACCGGCCACTACGACACCGTCTTCCCCGCCGAGAGCGCCTTCCAAAGCGTGACCACGCGACCGGACGGGGCCCTCAACGGCCCCGGCATCGCCGACATGAAGGGGGGCATCAGCGTGCTGCTCGCCGCGCTCGAGGCCTTCGAACTCCACCCCGAGCGGGAGCGCGTCGGTTGGACCGTCCTGCTCAGTCCCGACGAGGAGATCGGCTCGCCCGCCTCCGCGCCCCTGCTGGCCGAATTCGGCGCCCGCGGCCATCTCGGCCTGACCTACGAACCGTCGCTGCCCGACGGCACCCTCGCCGGCGCCCGCAAGGGCAGCGGCAACTATCACCTCGTCGTCACCGGCAAGGCCGCCCACGCGGGTCGCGCCTTCCACGAGGGCGCCAACGCCGTCGCCGGCGCGGCCATCCTCGCCGCCCGCCTGCACGCCCTCAACGGCGTCCGCGAGGGCGTCACCGTCAATGTCGCGAAGATCGCCGGCGGCGGGCCGCTGAACGTCGTCGCCGACAATGCGGTGGTCCGCTTCAACGTCCGCGTCCCCGACGCCGCCGCCGCAGACTGGATCGAGGACCAGGTCCGGGCGCTCGCCGGGGAGACGCCCTTCCCCGGCCTCGCGCTGGCGCTGCACGGCGGCATGACCCGCCCGCCCAAGCCGATGGACGCCAGCCAGACCGCCCTGTTCGAGGCGGTGCGTGAGGCCGGCGCCCTGCTCGGCCAGTCGATCGCCTGGAAGCCCTCCGGCGGCGTCTGCGAGGGCAACAACCTGCACGCCGCCGGCCTGCCCAACATCGACACCCTCGGCGTGGTCGGCGGGGACATCCACTCCGACCAGGAGTTCGCCTGGCCGGCCAGCTTCGTCGAACGGGCGCAGCTCTCGGCCCTGATCCTGTGCAAGGTCGCCTCGGGCGAGATCGACGCCCTCAAACTGAAACAGCTCCGCCTGGAGACCGCGTAACCGCATGCTCGTCGTCCGTCCCGCCGGCCCGTCCGACCTCGACCACCTGCTGGAGCTGGCCATCCTGTCCGGCCCCGGCTTCACCAGCCTGCCCGAGGACCCGGACCAGCTCGCCGAACGCCTGGACCTCAGCCGCGACAGCTTCGCCGGGGCGATCGATCCGCAGGCCCGCTGGTACACCCTGATGCTGGAGGAGTCGGACACCGGCGACGTCGACGGCGTCGGTTCCGTGAAGGCGGCCGTGGGCCTCACCTCGCCCTTCTTCTCCTTCCGGGTGGTCAACCACACCCAGTCCTCGCCCAGTCTCGGCGTGCGCCTCGACCAGAAGACCCTCGTGCTGGTCAACGAATGCACCGGCTGGACCGAGGTCGGCTCGCTGTTCCTCAAGGCCGACCGCCGCAAGGGGGGCGCCGGCCGCCTGCTGTCGCAATCGCGCTACATGCTGATCGGGGCCGAACCCGGACTGTTCGCCGAAACCGTGCTGGCCGAGCTGCGCGGCGTCTTCACCCCCGACGGCGCCTGTCCCTTCTGGGACCACGTGGCGCATAAGTTCTTCCCCATGGAGTTCGAGGAGGCCGACCGGATGACCGGCTCGACCGACAAGCAGTTCATCCTCGACCTCGCCCCGCGCCACCCGATCTACATCGAGCTGCTGCCCGAGCCCGCCCGCGCCGTCATCGGCAAGGTCCATCCGCAGGGCGTGCCGGCCATGGCCCTGCTGGAGTCGGAGGGCTTCCGCCCCAACGGCCTGGTCGACATCTTCGACGCCGGCCCCACCGTCTGCTGCGAGCGGGATAACATCCGCACCGTCCGCGACGCCCGCCGCCTGACCGCCGTGCTCGCCGACGAGGTCGAGGCCGAGCTGCCCGCCCTGATCTCCACCGACCACGTCCACGACTTCCGCGCCGTGCGCCAGCGCGCCCTCGTCGAGGGCGACCGCGTCGTGCTCACCCGGGAGGCCGCCGACGCCCTCAGGGTGAAGGCCGGCGAAACCGTGCGGGTGAAGAGCTGAGCGCCCATCTGATGACCATGACCCCCTTCCACTCCACCGATCCCGCCACCGGCGAAACCAACTGGCAGGGCGAGGCCGCCTCTCCCGCCGCCGTCCAGGCCGCCGTCGACCGCGCCCGCGCCGCCTTCCCCGACTGGGCCGACCGCCCGCGCCAGGACCGCATCGACGCGGTCAAGCGCTACCAGGCCGTGCTCAGGGAGCGCGCGCCGCAGATCGCCGAGGCCATCTCGCGCGAGACCGGCAAGCCGCTGTGGGAGACGAAGGCCGAACTCCAGGCGATGCAGGGCAAGGTCGACATCTCGATCCGCGCCTATGACGAGCGCACCGGCGAGCGGTCCAGCGACACCGCCTTCGGCCGGGCCATCCTGCGCCACCGTCCGCACGGCGTCGCCGCCGTGCTCGGGCCGTTCAACTTCCCGGGCCACCTGCCCAACGGCCATATCGTCCCCGCCCTGCTCGCCGGCGATGTGGTGGTGTTCAAGCCGTCCGAGGAAACCCCGCTGGTCGGCCAGCTGATGGCCGAGGCCTTCCAGGCCGCCGATCTGCCGGAGGGCGTGGTCAACGTCGTCCAGGGCGGCCGCGAGACCGGCGCGGCCCTGCTCGACGCCGGCATCGACGCCCTGATGTTCACCGGCTCCGGCGCCGCCGGCGCCCACTTCCGCCGCAAGTTCGCCGACGATCCGCACGTGATCCTCGCGCTGGAGCTGGGCGGCAACAATCCGCTGGTCGTCTGGGACGCCGCCGACGCCGAGGCCGTCGCCGGCATCGTCGTCCAGTCGGCCTTCATCACCACGGGGCAGCGCTGCTCCTGCGCCCGCCGCCTGATCGTGCCCGAAGGCCCGCAGGGCGACGCCGTCGTCGAGGCCGTGGCCGCCCTGTCGGACCGTCTCGTCTTCGGCCGCTGGAACGACGAGCCCGAGCCCTACGCCGGGCCCCTGATCTCGCAGAAGGCCGCCGAGGCGGCGCTGAAGGCCCTGCAGGAGCGCATCGACGCCGGCGCCCGGGTGATCCGCGCCTCCGGCCCCGTGGGCAACCTCCCGGGCGCCTTCGTCAAGCCGGCCATCATCGACGTGACGGGCGTCGACGTCCCCGACGAGGAGATGTTCGCGCCCTTCCTGCAGGTCCGCCGCGTCGCCAGCTTCGACGCCGCCGTCGCCGAGGCCAACGCCACCCGCTACGGCCTCTCCGCGGGCCTCGTCTCCGACGATCCCGCCAACTGGGAGCGCTTCATCCGCCGCATCCGGGCGGGCGTGGTCAACTTCAACCGCCCCACCACCGGCGCCGCCGGCGACATGCCCTTCGGCGGCCTCGGCGCCAGCGGCAACCACCGCCCGTCCGCCTACTACGCCGCCGACTACTGCGCCTACCCCGTGGCCAGCTTCGAGGCCGGCGCGGTGAAGAATATCGAGAGTGAAATCAAGGGATTGAGAGCGTGACCTCGACGGCTGTCGAAGCCAACGCCGACGGCCTCATCGGGCCGACCCACTCCTACGCCGGTCTGTCGCCCGGCAACCTCGCCTCCAGCCTCAACGCCGGCGAGGCGTCGAACCCGCGCGCCGCCGTGCTGCAGGGCCTCGACAAGATGAAGCGGCTGGCCGACCTCGGCCTGCCCCAGTTCGTCCTCCCGCCGCACGAGCGGCCGCACATCCCCTTCCTGCGCAGCCTCGGCTTCACGGGCTCGGACGGCGAGGTCCTCGCCGCCGCCTGGACGTCGGCCCCGACCTTCGCGGCCGCCGCCTGCTCGGCCTCGCCGATGTGGGCCGCCAACGCCGCCACGGTCACGCCCTCCGCCGACGCCGCCGACGGCCGGGTCCACTTCACCCCGGCCAACCTCGTCACCAACCTGCACCGCTCGCTCGAGGCGCCGCAGACGAAGCGGGCGCTGGACGCCCTCTTCCCCGACCCGGCCCGCTTCGCCGTCCACGACGCCCTGCCCGCCGTCGGCCACCTCGCCGACGAGGGCGCCGCCAATCACGTCCGCCTGTGCGCCGACCACGGCCAGCCCGGCGTCAACCTGCTGGTCTGGGGCCGCGAGGCCTTTGAGGCCTGGGACAATCCCTTCCCCGCCCGCCAGACCCGCGAGGCCTCCGAGGCGGTGGCCCGCCGCCACGGCGCGACCGGCGTGGTCCTCGCCCGCCAGTCGAAGGCCGCCATCGCCGGCGGAACCTTCCACAACGACGTGGTCTGCGTCGGCGCGCTGGAGACCCTGTTATTCCACGACCTGGCCTTCGAGGACACGGCGGGAACGCTGGAGGCCATCCGCCGCGCCGCCGACGGCCGCTTCGATCCGGTCTTCGTCGAGGTCGCCTCGGCCGACCTGCCGCTGTCCGACGCCATCGCCAGCTACCTGTTCAACTCCATGCTGGTGCAGATCCCGGGCGAGGACCGCCTGACCCTGATCTGCCCGACGGAGACGCGCGACAACCTCAACAGTCACGCGGTCGCCGAAGGGCTCGCCGCCTCCAACGGACCGATCGGCCGGGTCGAGTACGTCGACGTGCGCCAGTCGATGCGCAACGGCGGCGGTCCCGCCTGCCTGCGCCTGCGCGTCGCCCTCACAGAAGACGAGCTGGCCGCCACCAACCCCGCCATGCGGATGACGGACGAGCTCCACGCCCGCCTGTCGATCTGGGCCGCGGCCTGGTACCGCGACACGCTCAGCCCCGCCGACCTCGCCGACCCGGCCCTCCTCGACGAGAGCCGGGGCGCGCTCGACGCCCTGACCGACATCCTCGGCCTCGGCGGCGACTTCTATCCCTTCCAGCGCGTCTGACCGTGTCCGGCTTCACCTCCCGCGTCGCGACGGAGGCCGACATCCCGGCCCTCGTCGCCCTGATGGACCGCGCCATCGCCGGGCCGCTGGCCGCCTTCCTGACGCCGGAACAGGTCGCCGCCAGCCGCAAGCTGATGGGCCTCGACAGCCAGATCATCGCCGACCGCACCTACCTCGTCGTGGAGAAGGACGGCGTCCTCGCCGGCTGCGGCGGCTGGAGCCGGCGCATCACCGAGTACGGCGGCGACCACACCCCCGGCCGCGTCCCCGCCCCGCTGACCCCCGGCGTCGACGCCGCCCGCGTCCGCGCCATGTACACCGCCCCGGAATTCCTGCGGCAGGGCGTCGGCCGACTGATCCTCGGCCTGTGCGAGGCCGCCGCCCGCGCCGGGGGCTACGATCGCGTCGAACTGGTCGCCACCCTCGGCGGCGAGCCGCTCTATCGCGCCGCGGGCTATGTGGAGCTCGACCGGTTCGAGGACGACCGCGGCGGCGTCCCCGTGCCCCTCGTCCGCATGGGCAAGCCGCTCGCGGGCTCCCCCGCCGCCGGGGAGGACTGACCGATGCGCACCCTCGCCTTCGCCTGCGCCGTGCTCGGCCTGTCGATCCTGCTCGTCGCCGCGGTCGCCGGCGGCCTCGCCACGCCCGGCTACGACCACGCCCGCCAATACATCAGCGAGCTGGGCGCGTCCGGAGCGGCGACCGGTCCGGCGGTCAGCGCGGCCTTCGTGGTCTCCGGCGGGCTGCAGGCAGCCTTCTGGCTGCTGTGCATCCGCCTGCTGCCCGGCTCCCGTCTCGCCGCGGCCGGGTTCCTCCTCAGCGCCCTCAACGGCCTGGGCCTGCTCGCCGGCGGGGTGTTTCCCTGCGACGCCGGCTGCTCGCTGAGCGATCCCAGCCTGTCGGCCGTCCTCCACGACGTGCTGGGCGGACTCGGCTACCTGTGCGGCGTGGCCGGCATCCTGCTCGTGGCCATGTCGTGGCGCACCCGCCCCCAGTTCCGGCGCCTGTCCGGCCTCGCCCTGCTCTGCGGCATGCCCGGCGTCATGCTGATCTGGATGATCCATCCGGGATTCGAGCTGTTCGGCCTCGCCCAGCGCGGCCTGGAGCTGGCCATCGGCGTCTGGACCCTGGCCGTCGCCTTCGCCATCCGCCGGCCCCCCGCCGCCTGAACCTCAGCCGGAGCTGCGCAACCGCTCCAGCGCCTGCGGATAGCGGCGCGAGACCGGCGCCTCCAGCGCCCCCAGCTCCACCGTCCAGTCGCCCGACCCGTCCGGCCGCAGGCCCGTCACCGCCCCCGCGTTGACCAGCCAGGACCGGTGCGCGCGCACGAAGCCGAAGCGTTCCAGCTCCACCTCGATCGCCGCCAGGGTCGCCCGCATCAGCGGCCGCCGCCCGTCCGCCAGCCAGAACTCGACGTAGTTGCCCGCCGACGACACGGCGACGATCTGCGACAGCGGCGTGCGGATGATGCGCGCGCCGTCGCGGATGTCGAAGCTCACCGGACGCACCGGCTCGGCGCGCCGCCGACGCAACACGCCGATCAGCCAGAACAGGCCGACGAAGACGGCGTAGCTGATCAGGTCCTTGCGCAGCTCGTAGATGAAGCGGTCGCCGAACACGTACGGCTCCGCCCCCATGGCCGCGTAGGCCAGCTTGCGCAGCCAGACGAAGCCGGCGACGTGCAGCCCGGAGTAGACCAGCAGGGCGGCCAGATGGACGGCGGCGAACCGCAGCCTGGGCCGCCAGCTTTCGGCGACGAGCTCTTCGGGCGAGGCGGCCGCCGTGGCCAGCCAGGGAATCCACAGGGCCAGCCCGACGATCGCCACGGCGCTCGTACCCTCCCAGACCCACGGTTCCCACGCCGCGACCTGCGGAATGTCCGCCAGGTTGGTCAGGGCGTTGACCGCCACCACCACCAGGGCGACGGGCGCGACCATCAGATAGCCGGTCCGCAGGTCGCGACCGTCAGCGCCGGTCAGCAGATCGTGCCACCATCGCCGGCCGTTCGCCCCGCGTCGGCCGCCGTTCGTCCCGCCGCCCCGGCGGACGTCCCCGCCAGCCGCCCGGACGTCCCCGGGCGCTTGCCGCACCGGTCCCCGCTTCGCCAGCGTGACCCGGTCCTCGTCCTCATGGAGTCCGGCCGTGTCCGACATCGCCCCCGTCCCGCCTGGCCGCCGCTACGATCTCGACTGGATCCGCGTCGGCGCCTTTCTGCTGCTGATCTTCTACCACGTCGGCATGTTCTACGTGCCGTGGGACTGGCACGTGAAGAGCGGCTACGAACTGCCATGGCTCGAGCCGGTGATGCAGCTGACCAGCCCCTGGCGTCTGACCCTGCTGTTCCTCGTCTCCGGCTGCGCCACCCGCTTCCTCGCCGACAGCTTCGCCGCCCGCGGCAAGGGCGCCGGGGCGCTCGCCGGCTCGCGCCTCCTGCGCCTGCTGCCGGCGCTGCTGTTCGGCATGTTCGTGATCGTGCCGCCCCAGACCTACTATGAAGTCTTCGAGCACCTGCGCGGCCAGGGCGTCGCCGATCCCGCCGGGCACCCGTGGCTGGCGGACTTCTGGGTGCGCTACGCCACCGCCTCCGGCGGCTGGTGCGGGCCCGAAGGCTGCCTCATCACCCCGACCTGGAACCACCTGTGGTTCGTGGTCTACCTGCTGGTCTACAGCCTGCTGCTCGCCCTCGTCCTCGGCCTCCCCGGCGCGCGGCGGGCCCTGCAGGCGGGCGCCGACCGTATCTTCCGCGGCTGGGGCCTGCTCGTGTGGCCGCTGGTCTGGCTGATGGCCATCCGCCTGTTCCTGGCGCCGGCGTTCGAGATCACCCACGCCCTCGTCGACGACTGGTACAACCACGCCCTCAGCTTCGCCGCCTTCCTGTTCGGCTTCCTCATCGCCCGCTCCGAGCCCGCCCGTCGCGCCTTCATGGCGGCGCGCTGGCCCGCGCTGGCGCTCGCCCTGGTCAGCTGGGCGGCGTGGGCGGGTTATTCCTGGAGCTTCCGGGCCGAGGACGCCGTCCCGCCCGAGGCGCTGCGCGCGGCCATGCGGCTCGTCTACGCCGCCGACCAGTGGGCCTTCATCGTCGCCATTCTCGGCTTCGGCGCCCGCTGGCTGAATCGCGGCGGTCCGGTGCTGCGCTACCTGACGGTCGGCATCTTCCCCTTCTATATCGTTCACCAGACGGTGATCGTCGTGGTCGGCCATCACCTCGCCGCCCTCGGGCTGCCGCTCGTCGCCGAGGCCGCGCTGCTGATCGCCGCCACCTTCGCCGGCTGCTTCCTGGCCTATGAGCTGGCCCGCCGGCTCGGCTGGCTCGGCCTGTTGCTCGGCGTCCGCCCGGCGCGCCGCCCCACGCCGGCGGTCCTCGTGGCGGCGCCACAGGAGGGCTGACGGATCGCTCTGATGGCGTTGGAGCCGGGGCAGGCCCTCCCTCAATCCTCCCCCTCAGGGGGAGGGGGACCACGCGAAGCGT
>Ga0154912_140_pt1 | contig 14821 bp, 14 predicted proteins | sample RifCSPhighO2_01_FD_105881 | JGI IMG/M metagenome (GOLD analysis project Ga0154912, IMG submission 105881) | Caulobacterales bacterium RIFCSPHIGHO2_01_FULL_70_19 | reverse complement strand
GCCCCTGCGACGCAGGGGCGGGCTTTTTGCTGGACGGCCAGGTCCGGGTCAGAGAAGCCGCTTGCGCATGGCTTGGGACAGCATGTCGATCAGGGTCACCGCCACGATGACGATGATGACCACGGCCGAGACGCCGTTGAAATCGAAGCTGTTCATCCGTTCGAAGAGCACCTGCCCGATGCCGCCGGCGCCGATCAGGCCCAGCACCGTGGCCGAACGGCTGTTCGACTCGAAGCGGTAGAGGGCGAAGGAGGTCCACAGCGGCGCCACCTGGGGGATGACGCCCCACATGATCTCGTGCAGCGGCAGGGCGCCGGTGGCGCGCACGCCCTCGACCGGCCCCTTGTCGATCGACTCGACGGCCTCGGAGAACAGCTTGGCCAGCACGCCGGCGGTGTTCAGCATGATGGCCAGCACGCCGGCGAGGGGGCCGAGGCCGACGGCGACCACGAACAGCAGGCCCATGACCAGATCCGGCACGGAGCGCAGCAGGTTCATCACCCAGCGCACCGGCGTCACCACCCAGATCGGCGCGATGTTGCGCGCTGCGGCCAGCCCCAGCGGCACGCCGAGGAAGACGGCCAGGAAGGTGCCCCAGAGGGCGATCTGGACCGTCTCCCACATCTTGGAGACGAACAGCCGCCAGTCCGAAAAGTCCGGGCGCAGCAGGTCGGCCGCAAAGGTCTGGATCCGGTCGCTGTTGGTGACCAGCTGGGGCAGGTTCTCGAGATCGACCGCCTCGATGCTGTAGAGCAGCAGGGCGGCGATGCCGCCCCACACGAGGACGTCGAGCGCCCACGAGGCCGCCGACCTGGCCGGCGGCTTCGGGATCGCCGAAGCGGCGGGGGCGGCGTTGGTCAAGGCTGGACCTCGCGCTTGGCGCGCAGGCGCTGCAGCTCCTGCTGGGCCGCCGCGACGGCGGCCTGGTCGCCGCGCTGGCGGGCGTCGGCGAGCTGCTGGTCGGCGACCATCTCGCGCACCGGATCGAGGTAGCTGTCGTCGGCGGCGCGGAACTCGGAGTAGTTCAGCCCGGCCAGCACCTGACGCTGGCGCTCGGCCTCGGCGCCCTCGCCCTGGCCGTAGGTCAGGAAGAAGCTGCGGATCTTCTCCTTCAGGGCGGGATCGAGATCCTCGCGAACCACGATGCCGGACTCCGGAATCGGGGGCGACTGCCAGATCTCGGTGATCTGGGCGGCGATCTGCGGGTTCTGGCGGGTGAGGAAGACGGTGTTGACGGTGTTCGAGGTGGCCACGTCCAGCACGCCGGTGGCGACGCCGAAGGCGTTGGCCTGGTGATTGGCCGAGCGCACGGTCTTGAAGCACTCGGCCGGTTCGATGTTGCGCGGATTGAACAGGAAGGTCATCGGCGCGAGCGTGCCCGAGGTGGACTGGGCGTCGCCGATGCCGAAGTCGTATTGCTTGCCGCAGGCCACCACGTCGTCGAGCGTGATCCCCGATCCGGTGCGAACGATCAGGGTCGAGCGGTAGCTGTCGCGGCCCTCAGGATCGACGATGCGGGCGATGACCTCCGCCTCGGCGCGGTCGACGGCCTCGAGCGCCGGCTTGGCCGAGAACCAGGCGACCTGGGTGTGGCCGCCCCGCATGGCCTCCACCAGCACGGTGTAGTTCGAGCCGAAGTAGGGCTTCACCGGCACGCCGACGGCCTTCGACATGTCGTCGAGCAGCGGCTGCCAGAGCGGCCCGGACGAGGCCTGCCCCTCGGCGGAGAGGATGGAGAAGGTGATCTCCGACGGGGAGCCGCCGCCGGCCTTGTCGTCGCCGGAACCGCAGGAAGCCACGCCGAGGGCGAGGGCGGCGACCAGCGCCAGGCGCCGGGTCATACGGGGGAAGCTCATGCCTTGGTTTCCCAGAACGCGTCCTCGAACTCGGGACCGTAGATTTCGATCAGGCGCTTCGTGTCGAGGCCGGTGGACGGGCCGTCGTAGACCACCTTGCCCGCCTGCAGGGCGATGACGCGGTCGCAGTACCGGATGGCGTAGTCGACCTGGTGCAGGGTGACGATGACGCCGAGACCGTCGCGCTGGTTCAGCTCGACCAGCAGCTCCATCACCTTGCGGGCGGAGACCGGGTCGAGCGAGGCGACCGGTTCGTCGGCGAGGATGGCCCGGGCGCCCTGCACCAGGGCGCGGGCGATGGCGCCGCGCTGCTGCTGGCCGCCGGAGAGTGTGTTGGCGCGCTGCGCGGCGTAGTCGGCCACGCCGACCCGGTGCAGCGCCTCCATGGCCTTCTTCTTGTCCGCGGACGGCCACAGGCCGAAGGTCCCCTTCCAGGCCGGTATGCGGCCGAGGCAGCCGAGCATGACGTTGGAGAACAGCGACAGCCGGCCGACCAGGTTGAACTGCTGGAAGATCATGCCGAGCTTCTGGCGCGCGGCGCGGACCCGGCCGGTGACGCGGCCGTCCTTCTGCACCACCTCGCCGAACACGGCGATGGTCCCCTTGCCCGGATCGATCGACTGCAGGCCGGTGATCGAGCGCAGCAGGGTCGACTTGCCGGAGCCGGAGGGCCCGATCAGGGCCACCATCTCGCAGGCGGCGACCTCGACGGACACGCCGTTCAGGGCCTTGCGGGCGCCGAATGTCTTGGACACGTCCCGGACGGACGCGACGGCGGCGGCGGTGGAGGTCATGGACACGCGGCGGGCGGTTGCACGGGGGCGCCGCATGGCCCGAACGGACCCACGAGGCAAGTCTTAATGGCACGTTCGCAGCGTTTTCGTCCAGCACGGCGGCTGTGCGACACACCGTCTAGCGGGCGGGCTGCTCCTCGACCGGCAGGCCCAGGGCCTCGAGTTGCGGCCGGACCACGGCGGCGTCGCCCACCACCACCCAGACGAACTGCGGCTCGCCGAAGACCCGGCGGGCCTCGGCGTCCATGGCCGCGGCGTCCAGCGCCTGGTAGCGCGGCCCCAGCGTCTCCCAGTAGTCGTCCGGCCGGTTGAACAGGGCGTTGCTGCGCAGGGCGTTGAGGACCGCCGCCGAGCTCTCGAAGCTGCCCGGGAGCTGCCCGACGTTGCCGTTCACGATCCGCTCCCGCTCGGCCGCGGTGACGCCGCGGTCGGAGAGGAAGGCGCGATACTGCTCCGTCAGCGCCTGGATCGACTCGCCGGTGCGGTTGGACTGGACCGGGGCGTAGATGTTGTAGCCGCTCCGGTGCTCCAGCGCGTTGACCTGGCCGAACAGGCCGTACGACCAGCCGCGGGTCTCGCGAATGTCCTGGTTGATCCGGGACAGGAAGCCGCTGCCGATCGCCTCGTTGGCGGCGTTGAGGGTGACCAGGTCGTCGCGGCCGGTGACCGGCAGCAACATGCCGCCGAGAATGATCGACTGGGGCGACTGCGGACGGTCGATCAGGACCACGCGCGAGCGGGCGGCCGGAACCGGGGCGTCGAAGGACTTCGCCCCCCGGGGAGCGGCGGGCGCCGCCCAGCTCCCCAGCCGGGCCTCCAGCAGCGGCGTCAGATCCGCGAGCGGGCGGTCGGAGACCACGAAGAGCCGGGCGTTGTCGGGTCGGATCCAGGTGCGGTGGAAAGCCAGCAGGTCCTCGCGGTCGAGGCCGGCCACCGCCGCCGCGACGCCCGCGCCGAGACCGCTGCGGCCGTAGGGATGCGCCTCGCCGTACAGCAGCGTCGGCAGGGCCCGGGTGGCCATGCCGGCCGGGGCGGCGAGCTCCTGGGCGATCGCGGCGAGCTGCTGGGCCCGGCGGCGCTCGAGGTCGGCCTCTCGGAAGGCCGGATTGCGGAGCACGTCGACCAGAAGGTCGAGCGACGGCTCCAGGTTGGCGCTGACGGTGGTCAGGCCGACCGTGGTCCGGTCGGTGGAGGCGAAGGCGCTGATGGAGGCGCCGAGGCGCTCCTGCTGTTCGGCGATCTCGACGGCGGTCCGGCTCTCCGTGCCCTCGGTGAGCAGGTTGAGCATCAGGCGTTGCGTGCCCGGCGCGTCCGCCGGGTCAGCGGCGACGCCGGCGTCGAACTCCACCGCGATGCGCGTCGTGGGGACGGTGGTCGAGCGGGCGTAGATCACCTCCACGCCGTTCGACAGGCGGGCCCGCTCGACGGCCGGGAAGTCGAGGGCCTTCATCGGCCCCACCTCGGGCATCGGCTCCCGCGGCGTGATCTCGAGCGGCTCGGGCGGAGTCGGTTCCGGCCGCACCGCCGCGGCCTCCGCATACGGCTCCCGCTCGCCGGGCTCGACCCGGATGGCCAGCACGGGGCGGCTCAGCCAGCGGTCCATGGCCGACCGGACGCTGTCCGGGGTGACGGCGGCGTAGGCGGCCAGCTGGCGGCGGTAGAAGCCGGGGTCGTCGGCGTAGAGTTCGCCCTCGGCCAGCACCACCGCCTTGCCGCCGAAGCCGCCGGTCGGCTCCAGCGCCTGGATCCGCTGCGACATGCGGGTGGCGACGACCCGGGCGACCTCGTCGGCGGAGGGGCCTTCGGCCACGAAACCGGCCATCAGCTCGTCCAGCCGCGCCGAGACGGCGTCGGCGTCCTCTCCCGGCTTCACATCGACCGAGACGGTGAACAGGCCGAGCCGGTGGAAGGGCTGGTAGCCGGCGGTGACAGCGGTGGCGGTCTGGTCGCCGCGGACCAGCGCATTGTCGAGCCGGGAGCTGGCGAGGCCGCCGAACACCGTGGCGGCGACATCGAGATCGGCCGCCGAGGCGTCGAGGAGGCCCGGCACGGCCCAGTTCCGGTAAAGGCGGACGTTCGGCACCCGGTCGTGCATCACGCGGTCGACGCGGGCCGGGAGGGTCGGGATGTCGGCCTCGGCGGGGCGGTTCTCCGCCCCCCGGGGGATGTGTCCGAAGTAGCGCTCGACCAGGGTCCGCGCCGTGGCGGCGTCGACGTCGCCCGCCAGCACGAGCACGGCGTTGTTGGGGCCGTAGTTGTCGCCGTGCCACCGGCGCAGGTCTTCGAGGCTGGCGGCGTCGAGGTCCGCCATCGAGCCGATGGTCGAGTGGCGGTACGGGTGCCCCTCGGGGAAGAGCCCCTCCAGCCGGGCGTACTGGACCAGGCCGTAGGGCTGGTTGTCGCCCTGGCGCTTCTCGTTCTGGACCACGCCCCGCTGGTTATCGAGCCGCTCCTGGTTCAGGGCGCCCAGCAGGTGCCCCATGCGGTCGCTCTCCATATAGAGCGCCCGCTCCAGCGCCGCCGTCGGCACGGTCTGGAAGAAGTTGGTGCGGTCGAACCAGGTGGTGCCGTTCCAGTCGGTCGCGCCCATGGCGCGCAGGGGCTCCATCAGACCGCCGGGGAGGTTCTCGGTCGGATTGAACAGGCCGATGTGCTCGAACAGGTGGGCGAAGCCGGTCCGGCCTTCGGGCTCGTCCTTGGAGCCGACGTTGTACCAGGCCTGCACGGCGACCACCGGCGCCTTGCGGTCGGTGTGCACCACCACGCGCAGGCCGTTGTCGAGGGTGAACTCCTCGAAGGGGATGTCGACGCTGCGGGCCAGCTCCGACGCCGGGACCTGGGCCGCGACGGGGGCGGCTCCGGCGGCGAGGGCGAGGGCGGCGAAGGCGGCGGCGAAGGCGTTGCGGCGCATGGTGACTCCCCCGGGCGACTGCGGCGGGAACGATACGCCTCGACGAACCCCGTTCAAGTGACGGCTGCGTCACGAAAAAACCGCTTTACATGACGGCGCGGTTTCCCCATATCGCGCGCTCCGGCGGACCCCGTAGGTCTGTATCGCTGCGCCGCTAACGCCGGTCTGGGTTAACAACAATCAGGGGGTTACGTGAATTGCGCACGTACCAGCTTCCCCTGGACCTGGTCCGTGAGCGGTCCCCCGAGCGTCCCGTCGCCCTTGTGCGGCCGCGTTCGGTTTCCGTAGCGGCGCGCTGGTTCCAGGATAATCTGAAAGCCGACGTCTTCTATGCGGTGAAGGCGAACCCCTCGCGCTGGGTCATCGAGACCCTGGTCGAGGCGGGCGTCACCGCCTTCGACGTGGCCTCGCTCTCCGAGATCGAGCTGGTGCGTTCGGTCAGCGCCGACGCGCGCCTGGCCTTCATGCACCCGGTGAAGAGCCGCGGCGCGATCACGAAGGCCTATTTCGACCACGGCGTCCGCACCTTCTCGCTCGACAGCCACGACGAGCTGGCCAAGATCCTCGACGCCACCGGCGGCGCGCCCGACCTGAACCTGGTCGTGCGCATGGGCGTGTCGGCGGACGGCGCGGCCTATTCGCTGTCGGGCAAGTTCGGCGTCTCGCCGGACCAGGCCCCCGCCCTGCTGCTGGCCACCCGCCAGGCGGTCAAGGACGGGCTGATGGGCGTGTCCTTCCACGTCGGCTCGCAGTGCATGCGGCCGTCGGCCTACGAGGCGGCCATGGCCCAGGTCGGCCGCGCCATCGCGCGCGCCGGGGTGATCGTCGACATCGTCGACGTCGGCGGCGGCTTCCCGTCGGTCTATCCGGGCATGGTCCCGCCGGACCTGCAGGAATACGCCGACGCCATCCACCGCGGCTTCGCCGAGATGCCGGTCACCCACACCACCGAACTGTGGTGCGAGCCGGGCCGGGCGCTGGTCGCCGAGTCCTCGTCGGTGCTGTGCCGGGTCGACCTGCGCAAGGGCGACGCCCTGTACCTGAACGACGGCTCGTACGGCTCGCTGTTCGACGCGACGCACTCGCGCTGGCCCTTCCCGACCAAGCTGGTCCGGGACGGCGAGCGTTCGGGCGACCTGAAGCCGTTCCGCTTCTACGGCCCGACCTGCGACTCGATCGACCACATGCCAGGCCCGTTCTGGCTGCCGGCCGACGTGCAGGAAGGCGACTTCATCGAGATCGGCATGCTCGGCGCCTACGGCGTGGCCATGACCACGGGCTTCAACGGCTATGGCGAGCACGACATCGCCGCGGTCGAGGACGCCCCGATGGCCTCGCTCTACGGCCTGGCCCCGCGCTCGATCCCGACGGTCCGCACCTCGGCCGAGGAGCAGGCCCGCAAGGTCGTCCGGCTGTCGCGTCCCAAGGGCAAGGCCGGGCAGAAGCGCCGTCGCCGCTAGGTCGCCGCTTTCAGCTGATATCCCACAACAGCGGCCCGTCGCTCCGTCCGGGCCGCTGCTTCTCCTGACGACGGGCGCTCACCTGTAAGGGAAACCAAACCGATGAACGCTCCCGTTCAGTCCAACATGAAGGCAGAGTTGCTCTCGAACGTGGTCGAGCACGTCGACATCACCTCGTACGACGCCCGTCCGATCATCGATTCGATGCGCAAGATGTCGTTCTCGTCGCGGGACACCGCCCGCGCGGCCGACATCTTCAACATGGCGCTCGAGGACAAGGACTGCTCGCCGTGGCTGATCCTCGCGGGCTCCACCTCGGCCGGCGGCTGCATGCACGTGTACCGCGACATGGTGAAGTACGGCATGATCGACGCCGTGGTCGCCACCGGCGCATCGATCGTCGACATGGACTTCTTCGAAGCCCTCGGCTTCAAACACTACCAGGCCGCCGGCCCGGTCGACGACAACGTCCTGCGCGACAACTACATCGACCGCATCTACGACACCTACATCGACGAGGAAGAGCTCCAGGCCTGCGACCACACCATCCTGGAGATCGCCAACCGGCTGGAGCCGCGCGGCTATTCCTCGCGCGAGTTCATCTGGGAGATGGGCAAGTGGCTGTCGGAAGGGAACGCGAAGAAGGAAGGCAGCCTGATCCAGACCGCCTATGAGATGGGCGTGCCGATCTTCTGCCCGGCCTTCGTCGACTCCTCGGCTGGCTTCGGCCTGGTCAAGCACCAGAAGGAGCGGGCCGCGGCGGGCCAGCCCTACATGATGCTGGACGCTATCGCCGACTTCCGCGAACTGACCGACATCAAGATCGCGGCGGGCACCACCGGCCTGTTCATGGTCGGCGGCGGCGTACCGAAGAACTTCGCCCAGGACACCGTGGTCTGCGCCGAGATTCTCGGCGTCGAGGCCGACATGCACAAGTACGCGGTGCAGATCACCGTGGCCGACGTGCGCGACGGCGCCTGCTCGTCGTCGACGCTCAAGGAAGCCGCGTCGTGGGGCAAGGTCTCGACCACCTGGGAGCAGATGGTCTTCGCCGAGGCCACTACCGTGGTGCCGCTGATCGGCTCGGACGCCTACCACCGCGGGGCGTGGAAGACCCGAGAGCCGCGCCGCTGGCAGAAGCTGTTCGAAAAGCAGGGCTGAACCGAGGGGCCGGGAGATGATCTCCCGGCCCTTTCGTCATGCGCGGAACCGGGGGCGCCGCCGACCGCTTTCTCCCGCGAAGGAGAACCGCAGCCATGACGCAGCAGACGCCCCAGACCGGCGACGCCCGCGAAGCCGAGGACATGGGCGAGAAGCCCGACCTGGGCCGCACGCCGGACGCCCTCACCGAAGCCCTTTCCGGCAGCGACCAGGGATCGGACACTCGCGCCGGCTCCCTGCGCGGCGGTTCGGCCTCGGGGTCGGAGGACGACCCTGACCAGGACGCCATCAACGAGACCCTCGCCACCGAGGGGATGTCGGCGACGGAGTTCCAGGGGCCGGCGGGCGACCCGGCCGAGGGCAAGACCACCGTCAACGACCGTCCCGACCACGCCCCCGGCGACGAGGCCGACGCCGCCACCGGCTGATCCGCCAGCGGACCCGGTGAGCCGCCTTGCCGCCGCCGCGCGGTTGGGCCACGGTGAAGCCAACAACGACAGTCTCTTCGAGGACAATCACGGGATGAAGCGCTTGCTCGCGGCCGCCGGTCTCTCGGCGGCCCTGGTCCTGACCGGGTGCAACCAGCCGGACGACGAGGTCCGGTCCAAGGCGGGCGGAGAAGCCGCCGCGGAGCCCTCGGCGCCGACGCCCGCCCGCGCCCCCGGGGACGATGCTCCCACGTCCGGCCCGGCCGCCCCGGGCGGCCCCGCAACGGCCGCCGCCCCCGGGGCGCCGGCCTTCGCCGTGATCTATCCCGGCGCCGTTCCGAAGTCGGAGCCCGTCGCGGCGCAGGGCCCCTCCGGCCCGGGCGGAACTCTCGAGTTCACCACCGAAGCCAGCCCCGACGAGGTCGTCGCCTTCTACCGGCAGCGGGCGGAAGCCGCGGGCCTGAAGGCGATCACCACCCTGAACCGGGACGGGGCGCGCGGCTATGCCGCCGGCGACGGCGCCGACGGTCGCGGCCAGATGCTCAACGTCGTGGCCACGCCGGTCGAGGACGGACCGACCGACGTCCTGCTGATGTGGTCCAGCGGCCGGTGATGCGGCGGGCGGCCGCCCTGGCCGCCGCCGCCCTGCTGGCCGGGTGCGCAACCCCCGGCGGCGTGGGAGCCCTGGCGGGTCCGTCCGAGGGCTACCTCACGCCCGGGATGCTGGAGCCGCTGGCGAACGCCGCCGGGCTGTCGTCGGCGGCGTCGGGGCCGGCGTGGCTTCCGCCGGTCGCCCCCGGGACCGACCGCTGGTGGATGGCGACCGCCCATGCGGAGCTGCGGCCGCCGTGGGCGGCCCAGCATTTCGACTGCGCCCTGGACACCCGTCTCGCCGAGCGGCCGCGCCCTGCCCTGACCCGCATGATGGGACGACTCGCGGTCGACGTCGTCGCCCTCGCCCGTCAGCGCCTCGCCCACGCCGGCGTGGTTTCCCGACCCCGACCCTTCGCGGCGCTCGACGGTCTGGAGCCCTGCGAACGGGCGAGCGGCGCGGGCCGGGCGGTCCCCTCCTCGCCGGCCGCCGGGGCGGTGCTGGCCGGGGCCTACGGCGAGCTGTTCGCCAAGCTTGCGCCGGACGCCGCCGACGCCGTTCGCGGAACGGCGCGGGAGATCGGCTGGAGTCGGGCGGTATGCCGCATGAACTGGCCGGCGGACGTCGAGGCGGGGCTCGAGCTGGGCGCGCGGCTGTTCGAGGCGGCGGCGACGCGGCCGGACTTCGCCGCCGACCTCGCGGCCGCCCGGGACGAACTCTCCGCCGCCCGCGCCGAAGGACTGGCCAGCCCCGCCTGCGCCGCCGAGCGGCGGGCCCGGCGCCAGTGGCGCGCGCCGGACGGACCGCCGGGGCCTTCGTCCTAGGCGGGCCGAGGGCCGACGAGCGAGCCGTACAGGTCGGTGCGGCGATCCCGGAAGAAGCCCCAGGCGGCGCGGTGGCGGTCGATGTAGTCGAGATCGAAGGTGTGGACCAGCACGCCCTCGTCCTCGCGTCCGAACGCTTCGACCAGATCGCCGCGATGGTCGGCGATGAAGGACGAGCCGTAGAACACCTGCCCCACCTCGGTGGCGTATTCAGCGCCCGTGCGATTGGAGCCGACCACCGGCACGACGTTCGACACGGCGTGGCCCTGCATGGCGCGCCGCCAAGGGTCGGCGGTGTCCAGCTCCTTGTCGTGCGGCTCGGAGCCGATGGCCGTGGGATACATCAGCACCTCGGCGCCCTGCAGCATCATGGCCCGCGCCGTCTCGGGGTACCACTGGTCCCAGCAGATGCCGACCCCGACGCGGCCGTGGCGGGTGTTCCAGACCTTGAAGCCGGTGTCGCCGGGCCGGAAGTAGTACTTCTCCTGATAGCCCGGGCCGTCAGGGATGTGGCTCTTGCGGTAGACGCCCATGGCCGAGCCGTCGGCGTCGAGCATGACCATCGAGTTGAAGTAGTGCGGGCCTTCACGCTCGAAGATCGACACCGGGATGGCCACGCCCAGCTCCGCCGCGACGGGCTGCAGGGCGACGACGCAGGGATGCTCGCGCCACGGGTAAGCCGTGCCGAACCACTTCTCCTCCTGGGAAACGCAGAAATACGGCCCTTGGAACAGCTCGGACGGCAGGATCACCTGCGCGCCCCGGGAGGCGGCCTCGCGGATGAGCGAGATGGTCTTGTCGATGTTCGCCTGCAGGTCCTCGCCGTAGGAGGTCTGGAGCGCGGCGACAGAGATCGTGCGGGCCATCAGGCGGGCTCCTGCTGGGAGATGCAGTGGAAGGATCCGCCGCCGGACAGGATGGCGAGCGACGGCAGGGGAATGATCTCGCGATCGGGGAACACCGTGGCGAGGCCCTCGCAGGCCAGCCGGGCGGCGGTCGCGTCGCCATAGGTGGGCACGATCACGGCGCCGTTGGCGATCAGGAAGTTCATGTGACTGGCCGGGATCGGGCGCTCGTCCTCGTCGCCGACGAAGCCGGGCGACGGCAGCGGCAGGACGCGGATGGCGCGCCCTTCGGCGTCGGTCATCCCGGAAAGGGTCCGGGCCACCTCGGCGTAGACGTCGTCGTTGGGGTCGCCCCGCCCCCAGGCGACGGGACAGGCGACCACGCCCGGTGCGACGAACCGGGCGAGATTGTCGACGTGGCCGTCGGTGTGGTCATTGAGCAGGCCGTCGCCGAGCCACAGTACCTTTCGCGCGCCCAGCGCCCCGGCCAGCGCGGCCTCGGCCCCGGCCTCTGTCCAGCCGGCGTTGCGATTCGGATTGAGCAGGCACTGGCGGGTGGTGAGGATCGTCCCCTCCCCGTCGTGATCCAGCGCGCCCCCCTCGAGGATGAAGTCGTGCCGGTCCAGCGCGACGCCCGAGGCGTCGCCGATCTGCTCCGCCACCGTGTCGTCGTGCTCGAGCTCGTACTTGCCGCCCCAGCCGTTGAAGCGGAAGGCCGCCGCGGCGTGCGACCCTGCGCCGAAGATGGGCCCGGTGTCGCGCAACCAGATGTCCCCGAAGCGGCCGTCGACCACCTCGACGTTCTCCACCCCGGCGAAGCGGGCCCGCGCCCCGGCCAGCGCCTCTTCCTTGCCAACCATCAGCTTCACGTGCTCGCGCCCGGGACCTGCGAGGGCGCGGACAAGGGCCTCGACCTCGGCCTGGGCGGGTTCGAGGTTCTCTTCCCAGAGTTCGCCGTGGCTGGGCCAGCCGACCCACATCGCACGGTGCGGCGACCATTCGGCAGGAACAAAGCGGCTGGTCATCAGCGGTATCCTCGGGCGACGCGGGCGAGCCGCGCCAGATAGGCTCAGGAGGCCGCGACTGCAATGCGCGCGCGCGAAGCGCGGCTTCCGGGCGCCGCACAGAAAAAGGGGCGGCCCGTCGCCGGACCGCCCCTCTCCAGTCTGGACTGCGTCAGGCCTCAGAAGGCCATCCGCAGGGTGCCGACGATGGTGCGCGGGGCGCCGATCTGGGCGAACGGCCGGCTGTAGCCGACTTGACCCGGAGTGGCCGAGGCGCGGGTGCCGAGGCCGCCGTAGTACTTCTCGTCGAACAGGTTGGTCACGTTGAGCTGGAAGTAGGTGCCCTCGTAACCCAGCGGCGCGAAGTCGATGCGGGCGTCGGCGTCGACGACGGTGAAGGCGTCGTCCTTCAGGTCGTTGACGTCGGTGATCCAGCGCTCGCCCGTGTGCTTGGCCTGGATGCCGGCCGAGAACATCTCGTTGAACTCGTAGTTCGCACGGAAGGCGAACATCATGTCCGGCGTCTCGACCAGCTCCTTGCCGGCGGTCGGGAGGACCGCGCCCGAGGAGTTGTACACGTAGTCGTCCTGCAGCTCGCCACGGAGGAAGGAGGCCGAGGCGTAGAGGCTCAGGGCCTCGACCGGCGACCAGCCCACCGAGCCTTCCAGACCGCGCAGCTCGACCGAGCCGACGTTGCGGTCGACGAAGGTGCCGAGATCATCGTCCCAGGTGTTGACGATGCGGTTGTCGTAGTTGGTCATGAAGGCCGCGACCTGGGCGACCAGGGTCGGGGCGGTGTAGCGGTAGCCGACGTCGAACGTCTGGGTCGATTCCGGCTGCACCGTCGGGTTGCCGATCGAGCCATCGGCCAGGCGCCGGACGGTGTAGAGGCTGTCCGTCCGCGGGGCCGACAGGTTCTCGGCGTAGCTGGCGTAGACCGAGTGGCCGTCGCCGAAGCGGTAGGTGGCGCCGAGGTTCGGCAGGATGTCGTCGTACTTCAGGGTCCGCTCGTACGGCGCGATGTACTGCGTCGTGCCGCGGCCCGGGAAGGTGACGTTGCCGTTCGCCAGGGTGGCGTTCGGGACCTCGGTGGTGCAGAGCACGTTCGAGGAGCCGTTCTGCGAGTAGCAGAACTGGTTCAGCTCACGCTCGAAGAACGGGGCGCGGACGCCGAGCGACACAGTCAGGGCGTCGTCCATGAACTGGCCGCGGTACTCGAACGAGAACTGGTTCAGGGTCGCGTACGACAGGCGATCGCGGGACTGAAGGTTGTAGCCGTCCAGGTTGATGACGCGGTTGTTCTCGTCATTGCGGCCGCCGAACCAGTCGACGAAGCGCGGGTTCGACGGGTTGGAGAAGTTGACGAAGCCGTACTGGCCGTACTGGCGGTGGCGGCCCCAATCCCAGGCGTAGGCGGCGCGCAGACGGTGATCGTCGTTCAGATCCCAGATCAGCGAGGTGTTGACGCCGTAGCGGTGGGTGTTGGTGTTCGACGGCGTCATGACGCGGACGCGGTCGAGGGTGTCGCCGTCGCCGTTCAGGTCGACGCCGCCCGTGGTCTGGCTGCCGCGCAGGAGCCGGTCGGTTTCCGACAGGACGGCCTGCTGGGTGCCGCCGTTGGCGAGCACATACTGGAACGACGGGTCAAAGGTGAACACCAGCCCGTCGGCCAGGGTGAAGCGCGAGTTGCCGCGGATGTTGCCGGTGTTCGACGGGTTGACGCGCAGTCCGTAGAAGTTCGACCCGTTGGTGTCGTTGTCGGCCACGCCGTTGCGGAAGGTCGGAGCCACATAGGTGGTCTCGAAGTCGACTTCCCAGCCGCGGGGATCGTCGACGACCTGGTCATTGCAGACCACGGTCTGGGCCACGTCGCAGAAGCCGGTGGCGGTGCGCAGGTTCGGGCCGTTGTAGTTGTTGTTGCGGTTTTCGTTGTAGTGGGCCGAGACGGCGATGAAGTCGCCGTTGTCGCCGAGCGGCTGCCACACGCGGGCGTTCCACTGGTCCTTGCGGATCTCGCCGAGGCCCTTGAACTTGTCGTAGTCGGTGCCCGAGTAGGCGAACCAGGCCGAGGTCCCCATCGGACCGAACTCGCCGGTGTCGATCAGGAACATGAAGCGCTGGTAGTCGAAGCTGCCGAACGAGGCTTGGCCCCAGCCGCCGAACTCCGAGGCCGGGCGACGGGTCACGTAGTTGATGGTGCCGCCGGTGGCCGAGGCGGTCGGGCTGTCGACGTCGGTCGTGCCGGTGTTGACCGAGGCGCGCTCGATCAGCTCGGGATCGAGCTGCTGGTTGGTGTAGGTGGCGTAGTTGCCGGTGTCGTTGAGCGGGATGCCGTCGAAGGTCAGCGACACGCGGTTGCCGTCGAAGCCGCGCAGACGGATGTTGCCGCCCGACGAGCCGTAGGGATCCGCGTTGGTGAAGCTGAGGCCCGGGGTCAGGTTCAGGGTCTGCAGGATGGTCTGACCCGGCGTCTGGGTGGCGATGAACTCCTGGTTCACCGTGTTGCGGGTCTTGGCGACCGTCTCGGCGACGGCCAGGCCGTCGATGTTGCGCGGACCGCGCGTGCCGGTGACCACGACCTCGCCGAGGCGGGTGGCTTCGGTGGCTTCCGTACCGGTCGACTGGGCCGAGGCGGCGCCGGCGGCCATCAGGCCGGTGAAAAGGGCGGTGGTCGCCCAGAACACGCGTTTGCGGTTCGTCATTGACATCTATCCCCGATGATATGGGCGAAGGCGCCCGCCGGCCGGCGGCGGCCGGTCGAAATCACGCCCCCTCTAGGTGGCCCGTCGGAAAGACAGGCGACATTGATGTGACACGGATATGACAGCCAGACGGGGTGTCATCGAGGACACACCCGACGCACCGGCCCTGTCGGGCCCCTCCCAAAGCAAAACCGCCGGCCCCTTTCGGGACCGGCGGCTCTGTTGTGGCCGTATCGACCTTCCG
>Ga0154912_101_pt1 | contig 15991 bp, 14 predicted proteins | sample RifCSPhighO2_01_FD_105881 | JGI IMG/M metagenome (GOLD analysis project Ga0154912, IMG submission 105881) | Caulobacterales bacterium RIFCSPHIGHO2_01_FULL_70_19 | reverse complement strand
TCCCGTTCTTCGCGGCGATCTACTACTGGCTGCCGATGACCTCGAGCCGCCCGCTGAGCGAGCGGCTGGGCAAGTGGGTGTTCTGGCTGATGTTCAGCGGCATGCACCTGACCTTCCTGCCGATGCACCTGACCGGTCTGATGGGCATGCCCCGGCGGGTCTACACCTATCTGCCCGACCGCGGCTGGGAGATCCCGAACATGATCTCGACGGCGGGGGCCTTCCTGTTCGGGGCGGCGGTGCTGTTGTGGATCGTGGACATGATTCGCAACTTCCGGCCCTTCGGGAAGGACGCCGGCAACGTCTACGGCGGACCGGGACTCGAGTGGCTGCCGACCGGCCTCTACTCGGTGCGCTCCATCCCGGTGGTGAAGAGCCTCTATCCACTGTGGGACCAGAAGAACCTCGCCCGCGACGTAGAGGCCGGACGCTATTTCCTGCCCAACACGGCGACGGGCGAACGCGAGACCATCGTCACCTCGACCCTGAACGCCGAGCCGCAGTACCTGCAGCGCATGCCGGCGCCGTCGGCCTGGCACGTGTGGGCGGCGGTGTTCACGGCGGCCTTCTTCCTGTTGCTGACGGTGCAGGCCTATCTGCCCTCGGTCCTCTGCGGCGTGCTGGCGGTCTACTGCCTGATGCACTGGTGCTGGCTGCTGGACCGGCCGCGGATCCAGCCGACCGTCGACGTAGGCGCGGGGATCGAATTGCCGACCTACGTCAGCGGCCCGTCCAGCCATGGCTGGTGGGCCATGGTCATCACCCTGATCGTGGCCGGCATGGTCGGGGCGCTGCTGGGCTTCAGCTACGTCTTCCTGTGGAGCCGCCAGCCGGAGGGCTGGGCGCCGCCGCCCGACCTGCCGCTGCTGCTGCCGGTGGTCGCGGCCTATGCCGGGGCCGGCCTGCTGGCGTGGGCGAGTTGCCGGACGCTGCGGCTGGACCGGCCGCGCACCCCCGCGGTCGCGACCCTGCTGATGCTGACGGCCGTGGGGCTGGCCGGGGCCGGGTGGGGGATGGATCTCGACCACTGGCTGGCGACCGGCCTGCGGCCCGAGGTCAACGCCCAGGGCGCGACCGTCTACGCCCTGATCGGCTGGCAGGGGTTCTTCGTCGCCGTGTCCGGGCTGATGGGCCTGTACGCCCTGCTGCGCTGGCTGGCGGGGCACGTCGAGACGGCGCGGCCGACCACCTTCGACCTGATCGGCCTGTTCCTCGCCTTCACGGCGGCGCAGGGGGTCGGGTCGGTGCTGCTGACGCGGCTGTTCCCGGGAGCGGCGATGTGAAGGCCTGGGCGTGGATGCTGGGCGGGCTGACGCTGTGGGGCTTCCACTTCCTCGGCGTCTACCTGATCGCCAGCGTCGCCGATGTGGCGGCCGAGGCGGACGACCCGGCGTGGCGGATGGCCGGCCTCGGCTTCAGCGCGGCGTGCGTGCTGAGCGGCGTCGCGCTGGGCCTCCTCGCCCTGCGCCGCCTGCGCGGCGCGGAGGGCGAGGTCTCGCGCTTCCGCCGGGAGATCGCCGTCCTGGGCTTCGGCGTCGCCGTGGTGGCGATGATCTGGCAGGCGCTGCCGACCCTCACCGGCCACTGACGACGCCGGACCGCCTCAGTGCTCGCCGTGGCCGTGGCTGTCCGTCGACGCCGCGCCCGGCGCCACCGCCTCGCCGTCCGCGCCGGCGAACCAGAACGGCCGACGCGGGCGCTGCCGCGGGGCGATCTCGTTCATGCCGGAGTCGTACACGCGGCCGTTGGCGACGGTGTAGGCGATCGAGGTGGTGTTGCGGATGTTCTCCAGCGGGTTGGCGTCCAGCACCACCATGTCGGCCAGCTTGCCCGGCTCCAGCGAGCCGAGGTCGCGGTCCATGCCCAGGGCGCGCGCGCCGCTGAGGGTGCCGGCGCGGATCACCTCGAGCGGCTGCATGCCGCCCTGGGCGAGGCTCCACAGCTCCCAGTGGGCTCCCAGTCCTTCGCGCTGACCATGGGCGCCAATCAGGACGTCGATCCCCTGCTCGTTGAGGCGGGTCGCTTCGCGGGCCACGGAGATGTGGTTCCACTCGTTGTCGGGGAGGGTGACCGGACGACGGGCGCGGGCGTCGAGGGTGCGGCGCGGCACGTACTGCGTCAGGATCGGGTGATCCCAGACGTCGCTCTCCTGGTACCAGTAGTTCTCGCCGTAGCTGCCGCCGTAGGCGACGACCAGCGTCGGGTTGTAGGCCACCTCGGTCTGGCGCCACAGTTGGTGGACGTCGTCGTAGAGGCGGGCCAGCGGGATCGAGTGCTCGATGGTGGTGTGGCCGTCGACGATCATCGACATGTTGTGCTGGAACAGAGAGCCGCCCTCGGGGACGACCATCATGTTCAGCTGGCGGGCCGCCTCGAGGATCTGCTGGCGCTGCTCGCGGCGGGGCTGGTTGTAGCTCTTCACGCTCCGCGCCCCGACGGCCTGCATGCGGCGCAGGGTGGACAGGGCGTCGTCGAGGTCGTCGACCTGGGCGGTGAAGGCCGTGGAGGCGCCGTACAGGATGGTGCCGGTCGAGAAGATGCGCGGGCCGACCACGCGGCCGGCGCGGGCCAGCTCGCTGTGGGCGAAGATCTCGCTGGTGTCGTTCGACGGATCGTGGATCGTCGTCACCCCGAAGGCGAGGGCGGCGTAGTTGATCCGGCTCTGCTCGGGGATGATCTCGTTGTCCCCCATAGAGCCGTGCCAGTGGGCGTCGATCAGGCCCGGCATGATGGTCTTGCCGGTCATGTCGAGGGTCGGGATTCCGGCCGGGATGGTGGTGCTGGCCATCGGACCGATGGTCTCGATGCGGTTGCCGTCGATGACGATCACCCCGTTCTCGATGACCTCGGCCCCGTTCATGGTGATCAGCCGGGCGCCGGTCAGGGCGATGCGGCCCTCCGGCTTGTCCGCCGGCACGCTGAAGCCGAGGTTGATCCCCCGCTCGTCAGGCTTCGGCAGCTCCTCGGGCGCACCCTCGACGAAGGCGAAGGACTGGTTGAGGTCGCGGGTGAACAGCTCCGGCCCCAGCGACCACTGCAGGCGGCGCGAGTCGCCCGACCAGCTGAGCCATTCGCCGGCGTCGCGGGTGACGCGGGCCTGGGGCAGGGACTTGCCCTCGGCGCTGATGGTCACCGGCCGTCCGGCGGCCACGAAGGGGGCGACGTAGGCGTTGAAGCGCTCGGTCCAGCCGACCCAGTTCCCGTCCGGCGACAGGGCGAACTCGGCGGCCCACTCGGAGCGCAGGTGGGTGCGGGCGTCGTCGCCGTCGAGGTCGACCGAGAACAGGGTGCGATGGTCGCCGTCGCGGCCGGTGAGGAACAGGCGATCGCCGTCGGCGCCGAACTGCGGGGCGACGCCGTCGTCGGTGACGAACACCGGCTCGCCGCCGCTGGCGGGCACGCGGTAGACGCCGGTGTCGCGGCTCCACAGGGGCGAGGTCAGGTCGCCGCCGGCGACGGTGCGGTAGACCACGGTGCGGCCGTCCGGCGAGAAGGTCGGCTCGACGTAGTGGCCCGGGCGCGGGGTGATCGTCCGGCCGGCCCCGCCCGAGGCGGGAACCACGCGGACCGAGCCCAGCGCCTCGTCATCCCAGGTGGTGTAGACGATCGAGCGGCCGTCGCGGGACCAGTTGGGATAGAGCTCGAAGTGATCGTTCTGCCGGGTCAGGCGGCGCGCCTCGCCGCTCGGCAGGTCGCGGATCCACAGGTGGCCGAGCGCCTCGAAGACCACGCGCGAACCGTCCGGCGACGGGCGGGCCCAGCGGATCATCTTCACGTCGAACGTGTCGGGCGCGACCTCGACCGGGAAGCGCACGGCCTCCTGCACGCGGCGGGTGTCGGCGACGTGGAAGGGGATGTCGGAGACCGCGCCCGAGGCGACGTCGACGCGCTGGATGCGGCCGTCGGCCCAGAAGACGATCGAGCGGTTGTCCGGCGTCCAGCTGATGGCGGGATAGACGCCGTGGATCGCCCAGGTCTCCTGCAGGTCGCGGTCGAGGCCTGAGAAGACCGGGGTCTCGCGCCCGGACTCGATGTCCATGACGTAGAGCACCGACTGGTAGCGGACGCGCCGGATGAAGGCGAGCGACTTGCCGTCGGGCGAGGGGGTGGGGCGGATCGAGCCGCCCGGGCCGGTGACGTAGGGCTCGATCTCGCCGGTTTCGCGGTCGAGGCGGCGGATGACGTAGATCTGCTCGTTGACGTCCTTCGAGTATTCGAAGACGCCGCCGGGCGTGGCGTCGTCGGAGAAGTAGAGGTAGCGGCCGTCCGGCGAGAAGGCCGGCTCGCCGGTGTCCTTCTGCTGGGTGCGCCGCTCGGTCATCTGCACGCCGCCGCCGCCGGAGCGGTGATACATCCAGATCTCGCCGGCCCCCAGCGAGCGGGCCGAGGTGAAGTGCTTGCGGGCGACGATGAACTGGCCGTCGGGCGTCCACTCCGGCTGGTTCAGCAGGCGGAAGGACTCCTTGGACACCTGCACCGGGTTCGAGCCGTCGGCGTCCATGATCCAGATGTTGTCGCCGCCGCCCCGGTCGGACGTGAAGGCGATGTGGCGGCCGTCGGGCGACCACTTCGGCTGCATCTCCCAGGCCACGCCCGAGGCGATGGCGCGCGCCTCGCCGCCCTCGATCGGCATGACGTAGATGTCGCCCAGCAGGTCGAAGGCGATCATGCGGCCGTCAGGGCTGACGTCGACCGACATCCAGGTGCCGCGCGTGACGTCGATGGGAATGTCGCGCGACGGCCCGGGCGGGTTCTGCACGTCCCACTTCGCCTCTTCCTCGTCCGCCGCCTGGGCGGCCTCGGTCGGCGGCATGGTCGGGGGCGCCGACTGCGGATCGGGCTCCTGGGCGAAGGCCGGAGCGGCGAGCGCCATGGCGGCGACGGTGGTCAGGAAAACGCGCTTCATACTGGAGCCCCCCGAGGCGTCTGGAAGAGATCGGCCCGCCGTCTTCGGGCGGCGGGCCGGGGTTGTCAAAGGCGGCGGCCGGGACCGGCCGCCGGATGGGTCACTCGGCCTCGCGGACCTCGACCGGCAGGCCAAGGGCGTCGAGCTGGGGCCGCACCACATCGGCGTCGCCGACCACGACCCAGACGATGCCGCCCGGGTTGATCGCCGCCCGGGCCGCCGCGTCGAGATCGGCGGCGGTCAGGGCGCGCGTGCGGCTGGCGACGGTCTCGTAGTAGTCGTCGGGCCGCTGGTAGAGGGCGTTGCCGCGCAGGGCGTTCAACAGCTGGAACGAGGTTTCGAAGCCGCCGGCCAGCGAACGGGTGTTGCCGTTGACGGTCCGCTCCAGCTCCTCCGGCGTCACGCCGCGATCCGTGAGGAAGGCGTTGTACTGCTCCAGCAGGGCGGCGATCGACTCGCCGGTGCGGTTGGCCTGCACCGGAGCCGAGATGAAGTAGGGCGTCTGGTGCTCCAGCTGGTTGACCATGCCGCGCACCCCGTACGACCAGCCCTTGGTCTCGCGCAGGTCGGCGTTGATCCGCGACAGGAAGTCGGTGCCGAGGATGGTGTTGGCCGTGTTCAGGGTCAGCAGGTCGTCGGTGCCCGACAGGGGCAGCAGCACGCCGCCGTAGATCAGCGACTGCGGCGACTGGGGCCGGTCGATGAGCACGATGCGGCTCTGCCCCGGCGCGACCGCCGGGCCGAAGGTCTTCGCACCCCGCGGGGCGTCGGGCGCGCGCCAGTCTCCGAAGGCGCGGTTCAGCTCGGCCGTCACCTCCGACAGCGGCAGGTCGGAGACGACGAAGACGGTGGCGTTGTCGGGCCGGATCCACGTCCGGTGCTCGGAGAGGATGTCGTCGCGGGTCAGGGCGGCGATGCTGGCCTCGTCGCCGTTGCCCGAAAGCGGCCGGCCGTAGGGGCTTTCCGGGCCGTAGAGCAGCGGCGGCAGGGCGCGCGCGGCGATGGCGTTGGGCGAGGTGCGCTCGCTGGCGATCGTCGCCAGCCGCTGGGCCCGGAGGCGCTCGACCTCGCCCGGCGCGAAGGCCGGATTGCGGACCACATCGGCCAGCAGGGCGAGCGACGGCCGCAGGTTGGTGGTCACGGCGGTGAGGGTGGCGCTCGACCGGTCCATCGAGGCGCCGACGTTGATCGAGGCGCCCAGGGCTTCCTCTTCCTCGGCCAGCTGGGTGGCGTTGCGGGAGGTGGTGCCTTCCTCCATCAGGTTCAGCATCAGGCTGTGGGCGCCCAGCCGGTCGGCGCGGTCGGCGCCGTAGCCGGCGTCGAACTCCACCGCCACGCGGGTGACGGGCACGGTGTCGCTGTGGGCGTAGACCACCTCGACGCCGTTGGAGAGGCGGGCCCGCTCGACGGCCGGAAAATCGAGGTCCGGGACATCGCCGATCGACGGCATGGGATCGCGCGCGACGCGCTGGATCGGCGCAGCCTCGACCGGCGCGGCCCCGGAAGGCGCGGCCGCGGCCTCCTCATAGGCCTCGCGCTCGCCGGGCTCGACGATGAGGGTGTAGGCGGGGCGGGTCAGCCACTTCTGCAGCGCGGCCTGGACCTGGGCCGGGGTCACCGAGGCGTAGGCCTCGAGCTCGCGCTTGTAGTGGTCCGGATCGCCCGCATAGAGCTGGCCTTCGGCCAGCACGGAGGCCTTGCCGTTGACCTGCTCGAGGCTCTGGATGGTGCGCGAGGCGTAGCTGGTGGCGACGCGCGACACCTCTTCGGCGGTCGGTCCGTTGGCGATCAGGTCCGCGAGGATCTGGTCCATCCGCGCCTCGACCGCGGCCGGATCCTGGCCCGGCTTCACGTTGACGGTGATCTCGAACATGCCCAGCCGGTGGAAGGGCATCATCGAGGTGCTGACGGAGACGGCGCTCTGGTCGCCGCGCACCAGCTCGTTGTCGAGCCGCGAGCTGGCGAGGCCGCCGAGCACCGACGCACCCACCGAGAGCGGCACCGCCTCCGGGTCGAGCAGGCCGGGCACGGCCCAGCTGCGCATCAGGCGGACGTTGGCCACGCGGTCGTGCATGGTCTCGCGCAGGGGGGCGGCGAGGGTGGGGACGTCGGCCTCGGCCGGCGTGTTCACCGGGCCGCGCGGGATCGAGCCGAAGTAGCGCTCGGTCAGGGTGCGGGCCGTGGCCTCGTCGATGTCGCCCGACAGCACCAGCACGGCGTTGTTGGGGCCGTAGTTGTCGCGGAACCAGTTGCGCACGGTCTCGAGGCTGGCGGCGTCGAGGTCGGCCATCGAGCCGATGGTCGAGTGACGATACGGGTGGCCTTCGGGGAAGAGCGCCTCGAGCTGGGCGTATTCGACGAGGCCGTAGGGCTGGTTGTCGCCCTGCCGCTTCTCGTTCTGGACCACGCCCCGCTGCAGGTCGAGCACCTCCTGGCCGACCTGGCCGAGCAGGTAGCCCATGCGATCGCTCTCCAGATAGAGCGTCTGCTCCAGCGCCGGAGTCGGCACGGTCTGGAAGTAGTTGGTGCGATCGAACCAGGTGGTGCCGTTCAGGCTGGTCGCGCCGGCGGCGCGCATGGCCTGGATGTGGCTCGTCGGCGAGTTCTCCGAGCCGCCGAACATCAGGTGCTCGAACAGGTGGGCGAAGCCCGTGGAGCCGGCCGGCTCGTCCTTGGAGCCGACGTTGTACCAGATGGACACCGCGACCACGGGAGCCTTGCGGTCCTCGTGCACGATCACGGTGAGGCCGTTGTCGAGCGTGAAGCGCGACCACGGGATGTCGACCCGCTCGACCAGTTCCGCGACCGAGGCCGGCTGCAGGTCCTGGGCCGGCGCGGCGGCGGCTACGGCGGCCGGGGGTTCGCCGGCGGGGAGTTCGAGGGCCCAAGCGGTCGAGGCGGGAGCGATCGCGGCCAGCAGGGCGGCGGCGGAGACGAGACGAAGGCGCATGTACGGTCCGGAGATCTGGCCGCGGCGGGCGGCGAAGGCGCCATAGGACACGGCGACGCTGGAACCGTCAAACCCCCCGTTCGCGGCGCCCGTGTGCGGGCGCCGGGCTCAGGTCCGGCCGTAGATGCGGTCGAGCGTGCGGGCCACGGCCACGACCGACTCCACCTGCGGATCGTAGGCCGGATGCGTCGCCAGCCGGCGCGCCCAGTCCGCGGCGGCGCGACCGCCCCAGTCGTCAGGCGGACCGGCGAGGGTGCGTCGGGCGGAGCCGTCGAAGCGCTCGGCGACGAAGTCGTAGAAGGAGCCGCCGACGTTGCGGAACTCCGCCCCGCCGCCTTCGCCGTAGAAGGCGGCCGAGATGACCGCGTCCTGCCCTGCGGGCAGCCGCCACGAGCAGGCGAGGCGGACGACGCAGCCGTCGTTCAGGGTCAGGGTGGCGACCGCGTAGTCCTCGACGGCGTCGGCTCCCGGCGGTCGTCCGCCCGCCCGCAGCACGGAGACGACCTCGGCCACCTGCGCCCCCGGAATCAGCCAGAGAACCAGATCGACAAGGTGGACGCCGAGATCCATCACGCAGCCCAGCCGAGGAGCGCAACAACCCTCTGGCTGGCGACGCCGCGCAACAGCATGGCCACCACGTTGAAGACCGCGAACAGGCCGAACCCGAGCGCCAATACGTTGAGCAAGGGAATGTCCCCCTTCAGCGCCGCTTCGTCGATCGCCATCTGCATGTAGAAGGGGGAGGCCAGAACGTGGGCCTGGAGCACGAGCGACAGGAGCAGTGCCTGCAGCAGGCCCGCGATCACCGGCTTGGTCCAGGTGATGAGGCTGGAGGCGCTGATCGGCGGTCGGGCTCGCCGCTTCTTGAACCGGACCGTCTCGGCCAGTTCCAGCGCCACGCCCGTGAACCCGCGCGACGCCTCGTCCATGCTGAGGACACGGCGGCCGCTGGCGGGATCCTCGAGCACGACTTTGGACGATGTGACCTTGGTGAGGACCACGAAATGGTTGAACTCCCAGTGGAGGATCACCGGCAGCGACAGTTCCGTCAGTTCCGACAGTTCGCAGCGGACGGCTCTGGGCGCGAACCCGAGCGCGATCCCCACGTCCATGATTTCGGCAAGGGACTGCCCCCGGCTCGAGGGCGGGAACCGTGCGCGCAGCTCCGACAGGGTGAACTTCGCCCCCTTGTGCCGGCAAATGATGGCGAGCGCCGCGAGGCCGCACTCGGTGGCCTCGGCCTGCAGTATGGGCGTCAATTTACAGTTCCATCATTGAGGCTGGGCGGCCGCGTCGGGCGTGGAATTGCGGCGGCCCCGCATGTGCGTGGACAGGAGCGGGTCCAGCAGCCAGATGATCAAAGGGCGCTCGTCGAGAACCAGATCGGCCGTCAGCCGCATGCCGGGCGTCAGCCGGACCGGCCGGTTTCCGGCCATGACCGACTGGCGATCCAGCGTCACCACCACCCGGTACATCGGCTCCGGCGCGCCGGTCAGTTCGGCCGTATCCCCCGGGTTGGCCGGAGCTTGGCTGATGTAGCGTAACCGCCCTTCATAAGCGCCGAACCGTTGATAGGGGAAGGCGTCGTACAGGAGGCGAACCTTGCCCTCCCGGCGCAGGAATCCCACCGCCCGTGACGGCACCCACAGCTCCGCCTCAAGCTCTGTGCCGGCCGGAAGGACGACGCCCAGGGTTTGCCCTGCCTGGACCGAGGCGCCGGGCCGGACCAGCAGGGAGGCGAGCCGGCCGGCGCGGCGGGCCGACAGAAGCTGGCCTTCCTGGGCCATCAGCTCGGTTCTGCGATCCGATTGTTCGGCCCGGCGCTGGGCGTTGGAGGCAGCCGCCTGCGCGCGCTCGGCGACCAGCCGGGCCCGCTGGGCGACATGCTGCCCCAGTTGGGACTGGAGCCCCCGCTGCTCGCGTCTCAAGGCGGACTGCGCCTGCCGGGCCACGAGCAGCGCTTCTTCGCGCTGCCTGAGCTGCGTCGTGGCCATCAGCTCCCGGGCATGCAACGACTGAGCCGCGGTCAGGGCTTCGGTCGCCAGCCGGATGCGGTCCGCTGTGATGTCCTCGTCGGCGTTCAGCTGTTCCAGGTCGGCCGTGATCCCCTTGGCCCGGAGGTCGAGTTCGTCGATCTGGCTGTTCAGCGCGCTGATCGTCGCCGTCTGCTGCTGGGTCAGCGCCTCGGCACTCTCGTCGGAAGCGCGCCGGCGCAGATCGGTGAGGCTTTGGCCGGAGCTGGACAGGGCTTCGAAGGAAAGGCTGAGAATCGGCGTTCCGGCCTGGACCTCCTGGCCCTCGCCGACGAGGATCTCGTCCACGACCCCGGGGCGCGTCGCCACCAGGGCCTGCGCTCCGACGGTCGGGACCAGGCTGCCCGTGACCGTCTCCTTTCGCGAGTACCGGGCGACGCAAACGAAGAGGACCAGCGCCGCGACCAGCGACAGGAGGAAGATCGTCAGCACCCAGCTGGTGACGCCGTAGGTCCGGATAGGCGTGCCATACCGGTTGGTCGAAGCTTGAACCGCTTCGTCTCTGAAGAGGGAGCCGGGCAGCCGCACTGTCGAATACTTTCCTTGTTACCGCTGACGCCGGACTAGCGGCCGTCTTGACCGGCGGGCCGTTCGATGTGGTCGGCGATGTGCTTCCAGGTCGGACGCATGCTCATGACCAGGGCGTGCGAGGCACCGCGCAGCACCACGACCTCGGCGTCGCCCAGGGCGATGTCGTCGGGCCTTGAGACGCGATCGCCCTCGGCGAAGATAACCAGGGCCGACCGGCCCAGGGGGCGGGCGCGGGTCAATGACGAAAGGTCTTCCCGGAACGCCACGCTCGACGGCGCGTCCCTCGGGCCGAACACCGCCGTCTCCCAGCGGATCTGGGAGCGGACCTGGGCGGCGTCGTCCAGAATGTCTCCCGGCGGCCTGTGATTCAGCCAAGGGACCACGAGGACAAGCGAAGCCGGTTTGAGCAGGGCGCTTGTGGCGAGGGCCTGGACCGCGCCGAAGCTTTCGCCGTGGATGATGATCCGTTGCGACGCCGGCGAGACCTGGCGGACATGGGCCGCGACCGCCCGCGCGTCGTCCCGAACCGCTTCGAGACCTCGCGTGCGCAGGTCCTCCATGGCGCGCGGTCCGCTGTCGCGCGAACCGAGGCCATCGACCGCCAGGACGTCATAGCCCATGCCGGCGTAATTCCGCACCGTGGCGAGGTAGCCGCTGTCGCGCAGGCTGCCGGACGGGCCGCCATGGAAGTAGACGACGAGGCCACGACTGGTCGCCCCGCTCCTGAAATGGTTGAAGGCGATCCTTCGGCCGCCAGTTTGCAGGCTTTCGACGTCCCACGCCGGCTCCGGAGCCGCGGGGGCCCGCGGACCGCGCGCACAGGTCAGCTCGGAGGTCGAGCCGGGCGTAATCTTGACGAGCCGGGTCGTATTTCGGACGCCGCGCAACAACAGATAGGCTTGGGACCCGGTGGCGACGGCGACGTCGTCGATCGTCAGGTCCCTGTTGTGGGCCAGGTAGGCGCGGACCGAGGCGTCGAGCCAGCTTCGCACGCCCGTCAGAGCGACGCCGCGCGGCGTGAAAGTACCGGCTTCCCGTCCGTCCGGATCAAGGATGGATTGTTCATACGGCTCCCGGTCCTCCCGCGAGGACCAGCCGGGCCGGAACGCGACCACATCCCGCTCCGTGCGGGCGATGGACGGCGGGCCGTAGATTTCCGGCCGCAATCCGGCCTCGAGCAACATGACTCGGTCGCCGGACCTCAGAGACAGGCGCGATCCCGCTTCGCGGACGAGCCAGGCTGTCTGGACCGCGTTCCCGAGTTCGAGTCGCTCGATCCGGCGGTTTCCGGATGCGGATTGGGCCTTGCGATATTCGGCTTCGAACGCGGCGGCTTCCGCGGCGGCGCCCGTGCTTTGCGAAACGCCGATCCGACCCAAGTCCACCGGATCGGGGATCGAAAGGTCCGCGGACGAAAGGACCTGGAGCGGGCCGGATCCATCGCGGCCCAGGTGGAACAGTCGGGACCCGCGCCTTACGAACAGGCTGGTTGCGTCCGGACCCCAGCCAACGAATTCGGTGCGCTCGGCGCCGTCGATCCGGGTGCCGCAGTCCTGACCGTCCGCCTCGATGCAGGACGCAGGTGCGACCAGGGCCCTGTTGACGCTCGAACCGCTGAACGCGCTGCCGGGGGCCCGCGATCGCCACAGAAACAGCTGGCCCCCGTCGGGAGCCAGCTGGATCCTGTTCATGTCACACAGGTCCCGAAGGAAGCTTGCGGACGTGATCGCAGGCGGTTGTTCAGACGTCGCCGCGGAAGCGACCGGTTGACCCGGCGATTTCGCGTCGCACGACGAGAGTGCGAGCAGACCCATGAATGGCAGATGTAACAGGATGCCGATGCATCGGAATCTACGCGTCATCTCAACACTTGTTACTTAGTTCGGACCCGTCGGGGTGGTCGGCCCACCGGTCACCGGCTCCGTCCAGAAAGTACCGTCGTCAGTGAAATAGCCGGCGCTTTCGACGTTGCCGTCCATGTTCATATCGTACCACGTAATGCCGTTGGAGTCCGTCCAGTACCAGCCGGACTGGAAGTTACCGTTTTCGTCCTCGCCCCAGGCAGTACCGCTGTCGACGATGTCGGCGCCAGTGGCAGGATCAAAGGTCATGACCGGGCCGTCGTCCTGGGCGTCGTCCTGGGCGTCGTCTATTTGATCGGACAGTTCGTTGGCAGCGGCGCCGGCGAACACGTCGCGAATGAATTTGCCGATCTTCGCCACCCAGCCCCAGCGGCCGGCCCCCGAAACCTCGACGCATTCCTCGTAGGTAAGCACTCTCATAAAACTACCCCTCTGATCCCGTTTTGATTGAGTAAAGCCACCGAAGGTGGCGAGCTATGTGGACATGTGTACGAATGGTTGTCTGGCCAGTTGTTCCGCCGAACAATGCTCGCTGAACGAGTTGTCGCAAGCGCGTCCCGGTGGCCTCAAATGGCCAAGGTTTCGGTGGGGTCGCCACGCCGTCGAAACGCGGCCTGGCAGACGGGGGCGGACCTTCAGGCGGCGGTGCGGGCGATGAAGGCTAGCGCGGTGGCGGTGTTCGTGAAGCCCGCCGATGCCGAAGCCCTGCTCTGCGCGGTCGATGAAGCAATCGAGCAATCGCGGGCCGCGACTGAGGCGTTGTCGACGCTGATGACCCTGCGTGTTGACCACGCCGCGTTGAGCGGACGGCGCGCGAGGTCATGTCGCTGATCGTTGGCGGGCTCCTGAACAAGCAGGTCGGCGGCGAACTGGCAGCAGCGAAATCACCGTCAAGGCGCATCAGGTGATGCAAGCGCGCCCGTTCCTCCGTCGGTTCTCGGAGCTCGAGCGGGCGATACCGAGCGTGTCGCAGAAGATGCTGATCCAGCAACCCCGCCAACTCGAGGTCGACGGCATCGTGGCGCGCATCGTCCATCCCCAGGTGCCGCCCAAGGCCGAGTATCATCTGACGGAACGGGCCAGTCGCTCTGTCCCGTTTCTGGACAAGCTGCTGACTTGGGTGGAGGCAGCGCCGGCGGACGTTCGAAACCGGCTGATCGAGGGAGAGCGGCTCGCTGGCTGAATGGGAGTGGACGCCTACCTAAGGGGTCGTTCCTTTCTGAAGAAGGGAGTGCCCGTTGCACAGGCCCCCCTCAGTGCAAGTCCATTTTCCGCGAGGCATTCAATGTCCGTTGTTGGCGCGGAGCAGACTCGGGACTTCATCGCGCTGCCCTGCTCGGCCACCCTCTGAGGGGGAACCGCATCGTCGCGCTTCACCTCATAAGCTTGGTTGCCGATCGTCGCGACGGCGACGCGAAGGCTTCTCACGGACGGCTTCGGCCCGCCGTTCAATCCGCCAGGAACGTCGCCGGGCTCACTCCTAGGGCTCGCCCGAGGTCGACCAAGGCAAGCACTCCCACGTTCCTTTCGCCCCGCTCGATGCCGCCGATGTAGTTCCGATGCAGCCCTGACCGTTCGGCGAGCTCCTCCTGGCTCAGGCCGGCGGCCAGCCGTGCGGCCCTGACGCGCGCGCCCATAGCAATGAGGTCCGGAGATTTGGCCACGACCTTGGTTGCGTCAGGCCGATCTCCGGGGCTACACACTATCAGTGTGATTAAGGAGGCGCCGCGCTGATGGACGAGACGGACAGGTACGAGGAGGACTACGGGGCCATCGGCTCACTGATCGGGCCCGGCTCGCATCTCGAAGGCGACCGCCTGAACGAATTGCTGGCTCTGATCTCGATGGAGCTGATGAGGCGCGCAACAAAGGCCGGGCTTGAGGACGAGGGCGCCCGAGCGCTCCGCCAGGTCCTGCTGCTCTGGATGCGCAAGCTCCATTCGACCCCGTACAATCCCAAGCGGCTCGAGTTCTTCGTTTCCGAGTTTTCCGACCCGGACAGAGCGAGGGTCGAGCGGGGCCTCGAACTGCTCAGCCAGTGCCTGCCGATGGTCCAAAAGGACGGGGGGGAGAGGGAGATCGTGGTGGACCTCTCCCCGTGGCTCAAGGACACCGATGATCAGCTGATCGCCGACCTGACTCGGCAGTGGCTGAGGCAACACGTCCGCGCCGTCCAGCACGCCTGCTACGGGGCCGAGCTGATGATCGAAAGCTATCTCGACCCGAGACTGCCGCAGAGCGATCGCCCCGGTGTGCATCCGCGGCTGAGCCTACTGCAGGAGCGATGGGACGACCTCCAGAGCCGGCTGAGGCTGACAAGGGGCACCCATCTGGACGAAGCGCTCTCTGACCCTTGGGCGTTGTACGACGAGGTCGCGGAGTTGGAGCATCTGCACGACTGCGTCATTGGCTTGCAGGCGGACCCCGACGGAACGCCCATGCTGTTCTCGATGCTCTGGAAGCTGGAGGGGCCGTCGAAGCTCCAGGCGCTGTCGCTCCCAAGGGTGGAAGCGGGAAAGACCGAGCGCGACACTCGTCGACGGAGAAGCGGGTTGGTACATTGATGCGGTCACGTGCTGCAGCAGCAGCATGACCCTCGGAGGAGTCACCTTATGGCGGATGTTGCGGTGTTCGCGCTCGGCGGCCTTACCGCACTGCTCGTGTGGGGCTTCGTAGTGATCCCTCTGTTCCAGCGGCTCGTGCGCAAACTCACGGCCTCGGAACACAGCTCGTCGCCCGACTCATCCGCAGTAGCCGATCGGGGCCAAACGACAGAGTAGGCTGGCGTTGGTCCGACGAAGGGTCGCTATCCGACCGCGAACTGACGCACCTGCCAGGTCGGATGCTGCCTTTCCGGAATCCAGTTGGAGGCCGTCGCGTATCCGGCGATCGGACGGCACCACTTCGGCTCACCGGCGGGGCCAAAAATGCGCTTTGGGTCGGCAGCAGAATGGCGACCACAAGACCTCCTTTGACCCCCTCACGGGGATCGTTCAGGCGCTGGCTTGAGGCGGTTGGCGGGCCCCATTGGGGCGAGGGAAGAAGCCTCTTCGAGGCGTGCACACACTACGCACACCTGCGGTCCAGCAACTTATTGATTTTATGTCGAAATAAATTTGTTGAGTTGACGCCAAAGCGCCGCCAGAAACGCGGGCAGGCCAGAATTCTCTAATAGCTCAAACACATCAACTGGTTAGTCGGTGCCAGCTTGGCGTCAGCATTGCCGGTTCGCGCGTCAGAACTTAGTAAAAAACGAAGCCGGACGTGGCGATGGCGGAGAAGGCGGCGGATTGCCGACCGGTGCGGCATTTGAACCGGAGGATGGTGCGATGGCAGGGACCTCCGCCGTCGAGCTGGGGGTGGCGGTCGTGGGCACCGGCTGGTGACCCTCTTGGGGAGCCTCGCGTATACCCGCCGCGGAACCGAACGGATCGTCCAAGGAGACTGTAGGTAAGGGCGGAGGAGAGAGGGCCTGCTGCCAGGGAGGAGCGGCCAAGGGAGCGGGAGCGGGTGAAAGCCTTGGCGGTGGGTTTGGCCGATGGTGGGCGCGCTTGCGGGTCAGCCCGAGAGCGGCGCGATGAAGGGCGGCGGCGGCTCCGGATCTGATCGTGTGTGCCCTATGACGTGACCCCCTCAAACTCCTCCAGGAATAGCTAGAGTCCGCCCCTTGAAAGGACGGACAGAATGAAGCGGTCACGGTTCACGGAAG
>Ga0154912_138_pt1 | contig 16643 bp, 20 predicted proteins | sample RifCSPhighO2_01_FD_105881 | JGI IMG/M metagenome (GOLD analysis project Ga0154912, IMG submission 105881) | Caulobacterales bacterium RIFCSPHIGHO2_01_FULL_70_19 | reverse complement strand
GATGGCCGCGGCCCGGGCCTCCATGGCGGCGACCGCCTCCGGGTAGCCGACGTAGCCGGACGACACGGCCCAGCCGGCCGGACGGCCGTCGGCCCGGACCAGCTTCGCCGTCGATTCGCTTAAGGTTGGGGAAACCATGACGCCCCAATGTGGGGGCCGGGAGCGTCATGCAAGATCACCCCGCCGAAGTTCCGTCAGCGTCGAGTACCCCCATGAGCCAGATCGAAGCCGTCGACGTGGAGATCTCGGTCGTGCTGGGGCGCTCCGTGCTGCCCATGGCCCAGCTGCTGCGCATGGGGCGCGGGGCGGTGATTCCGCTCGACGCCTCCGAGCACGACGAGGTCTGGATTCTCGCCAACAACCACCCCGTCGCCCGCGGCGCCATCGAGATCCGCGAGGACCGCATCGCCATCACCGTGACCCGCCCCGCCGACGTCTACGACTTCATGGCGGGGGCGGCGTGACGCGAGGCGGGGTCAGGCGGTAGGCAGTAGGCAGTAGGCAGTAGGCAGTAGGCAGTAGGAGTCTCGGCGAACCTCATTCGGGGAAAGGGACATGGCCGAGGTGCGCAGCTACCGGGATCTGCTTGTCTGGCAGCGCGCGATGGAGCTGGCCGTCGCAACCTATGAACTGACGCGCGCCTGGCCCCGGGAAGAGCTTTTCGGACTCACGTCCCAGAGCCGCAGGGCGTCCGCATCGATCGCCGCGAACATCGCGGAGGGTTACGGTCGCTCAACCAGGCACGCCTACGTCAGCTTCCTGCGGATAGCGCAGGGGTCCCTGAAGGAGCTTGAGACTCACCTGATACTGGCCGAGCGCGTTGGGCTCTCCGCGCCAGCGACGACAGAGCCCCTCCTGCGGCTCGCCGATGAAGTCGGCCGCATGCTCACCGGTCTGATTTCGAAACTGCGCAGCCACCCCGGGCGCTGACCTGCCGCCTGCCGCCCGTCGCCTACTGCCTACTGCCTACTGCCTACTGCCTAATTCCCCCCCGTCCCCCCTTCCCTTTCCCCCCCGCCTCCGCTATCTGCCCCCCTCCGATGCGAGCGGTCGTGGCGGAATTGGTAGACGCGCAGCGTTGAGGTCGCTGTGGGGCAACCCGTGGAAGTTCGAGTCTTCTCGACCGCACCAGCCTGCTTCGCCCTTCGGGGTTCGCGGGACGGGTCCATCGGCTCGAGGCGAAGCAGGAAGCCCTGCGAAGCCTTGGCGTAGCAGGGCTGCTCGATCGAGGGCGCTTCAGGCCCTCGCTTTCGGGCGGCGCCTGGAACCCGGGTCAGGACACGCATTCGCCCGCAAACGGCTGCGGTTCACTTGACCCCCGCAATGTCATGGTCGACAGACGCGCTTTCACCGGTCGCGCACTGGCGGCCCAGGAACGGCGACTCATCGGCATAGTGCTGATCTGACAGGCAGGGAGGTCGACGCGTGAGCACCACCGCACCCGCCCCGCTGTCGCCCGAGGACGCCGACGTCGAGCACATCGCCCTCGACGAGGACTACGTCCTCACCCCCGCCTTCGTCGAAAAGGTCGTCGACGCCGCCGACGACGGCGACGGCCTGAAGCTCCGCGGCCTGCTCGAGGACCTCCATCCCGCCGACGTCGCCGACCTGATGGGCTTCCTCACGGCCGAGCACCGCGCCGTCGTCACTCTCTGGCTGCCGCCGGACCTGCTGGCCGAGACCCTGCCCGAGCTCGACGACGGCATCCGCGAGGAGGTGCTGGAGCGCGTCCCGCACCTCACCCTCGCCGAGGCCCTGCAGGAGCTCGACTCCGACGACGCCGCCGCCGTGGTCGAGGACCTCGAGCAGGACCAGCGCGAGAAGGTGCTGGCGGCCATGCCCGAGGTCGACCGCGCCGCCATCGAAAGCTCGCTCGGCTACGCCGAGGACTCCGCCGGCCGCCTGATGCAGCGCGAGGTCATGGCCGCGCCGCAGTTCTGGAACGTCGGCGACACCATCGACCACGTCCGCGCCCAGGGCGAGGAGTTGCCCGAGCTGTTCTTCGACATCTACGTCGTCGACCCGCTGAACCGCCCCGTGGGCGGCGTCCCCGTCAGCCGCCTGCTGCGCACGCCGCGCGCCACGCCGCTCGCCGACATCATGGATCCGGTCAACGAGATCGCCGTCGACCAGGACCAGGAAGAGGTCGCCTACATCTTCGAGAAGTACCACCTGATCTCGGCGCCGGTCATCGACAGCGCCGGGCGACTGGTCGGACAGGTCACCGTTGACGACATCGTCAACATCATCCAGGAGGAGAACCGCGAGGACATCCTCCGCCTCGCCGGCGTCTCCGACGAGGACCGCGGCTCCTCGGTGTCCGAGATCGTCCGCGGCCGGGTGCCGTGGCTGGCCATCAACCTCGGCACCGCGGTCCTCGGGGCCATGGTCATCTCGTGGTTCGGCGCGACGATCGAGCAGATCGTCGCCCTGGCGATCCTCATGCCGATCGTCTCCGCGATCGGCGGCAACGCCGGCACCCAGGCCCTGACGGTGACCGTCCGCGCCCTGGCGACGCGCGAGCTGAACAGCTCCAACGCCAACCGCACCTTCTGGCGCGAGCTGGTGGTCGGCCTCGCCAACGGCCTGCTGCTCGCCCCCCTCATCGGCGTGGCGGCGGGCCTGTGGTCCGGCGACTGGCGCATCGGCGCCGTGATCGCCGCGGCCATGGTGCTCAACCTGATGGTCGCCGCCACGGTCGGGGTGCTGACGCCGCTCACCCTGTCGCGCCTGAAGTTCGACCCCGCCGTCTCCTCCGCCGTCTTCGTCACGGCGACGACCGATTTCTTCGGTTTCCTGATCTTCCTCGGCCTGGCGACCGTCGTCCTGCTCTAGGCGCGAGGCTTGCTCGTTCCCTTGTCGAGCGAGCGTTTGCGTCTCGATTTGGGTCAATCCGGTGTCCGAAACGGCCAGATCACGTCTGAAGGTCTCCCGCGAAGGGATCGTGCTCATCAAGAGCTTCGAGGGATTCCGCCCGCGCGCCGTCCTCAACGAGGAGGGTCGCTGGACGATCGGCTACGGCCACACCGCCTCGGCGCGGGAAGGACTGACGGTCGGGGAGCAGGACGCCGAACTGCTGCTCCAGTACGACCTGCTTCCGGTGGTCAAGGCGCTGAACGAGCGGGTGACGATCCCGTTGAACCAGCATCAATTCGACGCCCTCGCCAGCTTCGCCGTCTCCGTGGGCGTCGAGCGCTTCCTGCAGTCGGATGTGCTCCAGCGGCTGAACGCCGGCCACGCCGGTGAAGCGGCCGACGCCCTGATCGGGTGGCCGGAGCCCCCGGCGCCGGACAGCGCGCTGCGCCGTCGCGCCGCCGAGCGCGCCCTTTTCGTGGCCGATCCACAGGCGCCGATCCATCTCGCCGACCTGCTGGCGGCCCCCCTGCCTCCGCCCCGGACGCCCTCGCCGGCGCCTGCGCCGGAATCGGCCGACGCCGGCGCGGCCGCGGTCTCCGTCCTGCCGGGCGAAGCGCCGGCCCCGGACGCCCCCGCCCGGGAGCCGCCGGCGGGGACTCCGCCGACGACATCGTCGTCCGGGAACTGGGCCCCCCGGGAGCCGGCGTTCCTGCCGCCGGCGCAGGCGTCGGTGCACCAGCGCTTCCTTCCCTACGTGGGCGTCGGCAGCGGGCCGCTGCCGGGATTTCCCGTGCTCGCACCGGCCGCGCCCAAGGCCGCGGAAGTCGCCGTAGCGCCGGAACCCGAGGCCTCGGAGCCGCTCGGGCTCCCGTCCACGCCGCAAGCCCCGCCCGAACCGCCCGTGACCGCACCGGCCGCACCGCCGGACGAACCGGCCCCCGGCGCGGCCGGCGCGACGGCGCAGGATCCCGTCGAGCCCCTGGTTCTCACGCCCGCGGTCGAGGCCGACTTCGTCGAGGGCGAGCGAGAGCCGTGGGGCCCCGATCAGCGCGGCGACCCGCCCCCGGCGGAAACGGAGCTGTTCGGCGACGAAGCGTCCCTCTCGGTCCTCCGTCACGAAAGCGACCCGGCTGTCCCGCGCCGCTTCGGCCGGGGTGAAACCGGCGCCTTCCTGGTCATGGGCCTGGTCGGGCTCGGAGCCTGCGCCGCCGCGGCCGCCTCCTTCCGCAAGGCCATGACGGACGACTCGTTCGTCGGCGACTTCACCATAATCGGTTGGGTGCTGGCGCTGATCGGCCTGACCTGCGTCGGGATCTCGTCGTGGAACCTGTACCGGCGCTGGGGACGGCGCGACTGACTTTGCCCGGGGCCCGGGCGGTGCTACGCCCGCGCCATGAGCATTCCGAACGCCCCCCAATCGATGGAATTCGGCCTCGGCGAAACCGCCGACGCCATCCGTGAGACCACCGCCCGCTGGGCCGCCGATCGTCTGGCGCCGATGGCCGCCGAGATCGACGAAACCAACCAGTTCCGCCGCGAGCTGTGGCCCGAGATGGGCGAGCTGGGCCTGCACGGAATCACCGTCGAGGAAGAGTACGGCGGCCTGGGGCTCGGCTACCTCGAGCACGTGGTGGCGATGGAGGAGGTTTCCCGCGCCTCGGCCTCGATCGGCCTCAGCTACGGCGCCCACTCCAACCTGTGCGTCAACCAGATCCGGCGTTGGGGCACGGAGGAGCAGAAGCAGCGCTATCTGCCGAAGCTGATCTCGGGCGAGCACGTCGGGTCGCTGGCCATGTCCGAGGCCGGGTCGGGGTCGGACGTCATGTCCATGCGCACCCGCGCCGAGAAGAAGGGCGACCGCTACGTCCTGAACGGGACCAAGTTCTGGATCACCAACGCGCCCCACGCCGACACCCTGGTCGTCTACGCCCGCACCGGCGACGGCAACGGCGGCGTCACCGCCTTCCTCATCGAGAAGGGCATGAAGGGCTTCAGCGTCTCGAAGAAGCTGGACAAGATGGGCATGCGCGGCTCGGACACCGCCGAGCTGGTGTTCGAGGACTGCGAGGTTCCGGAAGAGAACATCATGGGCGGCGAGGGCCGCGGCGCGGCCGTGCTCATGTCCGGCCTCGACTATGAGCGCGCGGTCCTGTCGGCCGGTCCGCTGGGCATCATGCAGGCGGCGCTGGACGTCGTCCTGCCCTACGTCCGCGAGCGCAAGCAGTTCGGCAAGGCCATCGGCTCGTTCCAGCTGATGCAGGGCAAGGTCGCCGACATGTACGTGGCCCTGAACTCGGCCCGCGCCTACGTCTACGCCGTCGCCCGCGCGTGCGACGCCGGCCTGACCACCCGCTACGACGCCGCCGGCGCCATCCTGCTGGCCTCCGAGAATGCAGTGAAGGTCAGCCTCGAAGCCGTGCAGGCCCTCGGCGGCGCCGGCTACACCAAGGAGTGGCCCGTCGAACGGCTGGTCCGCGACGCCAAGCTCTACGACATAGGCGCCGGCACCAACGAAATCCGGCGCTTCCTGATCGGGCGGGAGTTGCTGGGGGGATGATGCGGCTTGCGGTCGTCGTCGGCGCCGGGTTGCTGGCCGCATCTCCGGCGTCGGCCGACCCGACATCGCGGCGGGACCTCGAGGCGGCGGTCGCCCGGATTATCGCCCATCAAGATGCGTTGTCCCGGCTCTGGCCCGGCTTCTGGCCAGAGGGGCAGCCGTTCATCATCCATCACCCGGAGACCGGCGCGGTCTTCGCCGGGGACGCGGCGCCGGAAGGTCCGGAGTTTCGACCGGGCGCGCTTCCCGGGGCCGTGAGCAGCTACGAACTCGACTATCCTTCGGGCGTCGTCAATACGGTCGCCCTGAAGTACGACGGCGACGTCGCCGATCTTGAGACCCTCTTCCACGAGCAGTTCCACGACCATCAGACGGCAGCCTTCCGCTGGCTTGGGGAAGGCTCCGATGAATTCGTCGACGTCTCCCTCATTCCAGACCTCGCCGGCTTCGCGGCCGCGGCGGAAATCGAGCGGCGCATCCTGGCAGAGGCTCTCAACGCCCGTCGGCCGGACGACCGGCGCCGCCTCGCGGCACGGTACCTCACCCTGCGCCATCACCGCCTGTCCACCCTCGATCCGGCGGTGGCGACAGCCGAAGCCTACAGGGAATGGAGCGAGGGGACGGCCGAGTACGTCGGGGTCAGCGGCGGGGCGATCGTCGCCGGACGGCCGGACCGCGCCCGGGCGCGGATCGTCGAGGCTCTGCGCCGGGACCTCAACGACGCGCCCGGCGGATTCTCGATCAACTGGTTCCGCGGGAGGGCGTACGGCGTCGGGGCCGCATTGGCCTGGCTTCTGGACGACCTGGGGGTCGACTGGCGCGCCGACATCGAGACGGGAGCGCACCTGGACGCTCGTCTGGCGCAGGCGCTGGGCGAAGGCGCCGCGCAGTCAGACCCCGTCGCCCTGCTCAGGCGATACGGACACCACCGGCTGCGGCAGGAGATGGCGGGCAAGCTGGCTCGCGCTCCGCTGGCGCCGTCCAGCCGTGAGGAGTTCCTCGCCGGAGCGCCGCTGAGACTGGCGATTCACGTCGCAGTTCCTCCGGTGCGCGCGTCCGAACTCGAGATGTCGTTCCACGCCGCCGGCATGACGCCGCTGCCCGATCAGGTGCTGGCGCTCACCGACGTCAGCTATCTGACGGTGCGGATCGGCGATGTGAACCTGTGGATATCGGACCGTTCGGTGCTGACAGAAATGGTGGGGACAGGCGCCCGCCAGATCGTGCTGCTGTCCAGCTTTGTCGGCCTGGAGCCGCTTGCTGCGGCGGCGGGTGGCGAACCGGCCCCCGTCGACCTCGACCTCGGCTGGTTCCGGCTGAAAGCCAGGGCCGCGACCGTTGAAGTCCTCGAAAACGAGATCCGTCTGCACCTCGTGCCCTGACCCGCGCCGCCGGAACCCGCGAGGCGGCGAAACGATTGTCACTGCACGCAGGAGAGTCAGCCATGCCCGCCAAATCCGCCGCCCAGCAGAAGGCCGCCGGAGCCGCCCTGTCGGCCAAGCGCGGCGACACGCCGAAGTCGAAGCTCAAGGGGCCGTCGAAGTCGATGGCCGAGTCGATGACCGAAAAGGAGCTGGAGAAGATGGCCAGCACCAGCCGCAAGGACAAGCCGGAGCACAAGTCGGACGCCTGACCGTCGGCCGCCGCAGCCTCATATGGAGGTTTGTTAAGTGGCGCTTGCGCCCCGACGTGCATAGATCGCCGTGACAACCGTCCAGCCGAGCCGTCGCCCGATGCCCGACTACGACTATCAGAGCGACATCCGGTCCTTCTCCCAGGTGATCGAGGACATCGGCCGGAAGGACGACCCCCGCCTCTATCTCGGCGAACTGGTCGACGCCTTCGGCGAGCGGGGCTTCGGCGCCCTGATGCTGTTCTTCGGCCTGCTCAACATCGCCATCGGCATCATTCCGGGCACCACGACCATCCTGGGGGCCCCGCTGCTGCTGATGGGTCTGCAGCTCGCCACCCGCCAGGACCAGCTGTGGCTGCCGCGCTGGGCGATGAAGCGCTGGATCGAACGCAAGGCCTACCGCGAGGGGGTGGCGAAGGTGCTGCCGCGCGTCAGGGTCGTGGAGCGGCTGTCGCGCCCCCGGCTCCACATGATGACCAGCGAGCTGTCGGAGATCCTCATCGGCGTCGCCACCGTCGCCCTCGCCTGCATTCTCGTGCTGCCGATCTGGGGCGGCAACCTGGTGCCGGCCCTGATCATCTCCACCTTCGGCTTCGGACTGATGCAGCGCGATGGCCTGGTCGTGCTGGTCGGCTGGCTGGGCGTGACCGGGGTCGTCCTGTTCATCTGGCTGGCGTGGGAGCTGGTCAGCCGCGCCCTTTCCACCTTCGTTCAGGCGACCGGGCTGGGCTGAACGCGAGACGCCGGAGAGGTGTCCCTCTCCGGCGCCTGCGAGAACCTGACGTGAATCAGCTGCGGAACAGCGACAGGACCAGCTGCGGCGTCTGGTTGGCGATGCCCAGCGCCTGGACTCCCAGCTGCTGCTTCGTCTGCAGGGCCTGAAGCTTGGCGCTTTCCTTCGCCAGATCGGCGTCGACCAGGTTGCCCACCCCCGCCTCCAGCGCATCCGTCAGCTTGCCGACGAACGTGATGTGGGTCGAGAGCGCCTTCGACTTGGTGCCCAGCCGCGCCAGCGCGCCCGAGACCGTGTCGATGGAGGCCGTGACGTCCGCCAGGGCGTTCGTCGCGTCCGTCAGCGTGCTGATCGACTGGGTCGCCGCCACCGAGACGTTCGCGCTGCCCAGAGCCATGACTTCGGCGCCGACGGTGAGCGTCGACGTGCCTTGCGCATTGGCCAGCGCCGCGAACCCCGTCGCCCCCGTCTCCAGCAGGTTGATCCCGTTGAATTCGGCGTTGGCGGTGACCGAGGCGATCTGGTCGCGCAGGGCGACGAAATCCTCGTTCAGGGCGGCCCGGGCCGCGGTCTTGAGCGACGCATCCGTCGCCGCGAGTGCCTTCTCCTTCATCTGGAGCAAGAGGTCGGAAACCGTCTCGCCCGCCGCCAGCGCCACGTCCACCGCGGCGACGCCGCGGTCGAGCGACTGTTTCACCGCGCCCAGCGCCCCGATCTCGGCTCGTTGGCCCTGGGCGATCGCCCAGATGGCCCCGTTGTCCTTGGCGTTGGCCACAGACTTGCCGGTGTTGATCCGGCTCTGCGTCGTCGCCAGCTGGGCGTTGGTCGCGTTCAGGTTCTGGAGCGCGATCATCGCGCCCACGTTGGTGTTGACCGACATGACCATCGGCTGTTCCTTCCATTCTGGTCGGGTGGTTAACGGCCTTCTGGCCGTCGAACCGGTTCTGGTTCGCGCACGCCGACGCAAGAACCGGACCGTTCCAGGAACGAGGAAAGCTTCGACTTATCCGACGGGTATCCAGGCGGCCCCACCTCGCGGCGGGGCAGTTTCCGCCGGGCCGGCCATACTTGCCCAGTGCGGCGAGGTCAGGCCGCCTGGGCCGGAGCGCCGGGTCCGGCCAGCCCCTGCATGATCATGCGGTTGATGTCGATGAGGGGTTCGAAATCCTCCTCGCCGCGCATCACGGCCGAGGAGTGGCGTCCCACGAACAGGCTGATGGAGATGATCCGGGCCCGCAGGGCCTGGTCCATTCCGTTGTCGGGGTTGGCGCAGTCGGTGGCCAGCGCCGACCACAGGCGGCGGTTCCAGTCGAGCGCGTCGATCCGGGTGGCGATGTCCGATGGGTCTACCGTGGCGGCGTGCATCAGCGCCCGGGTCACCTGCCCGAACAGCCGGTACTCCATCTCACGCGGGTTCTCAGCCCGGGTGGCCGCCGCCTTGTACGCCTGAAGCGACATTCGCCAGACCTTCCTCGTAATCTACCAGTTTCCGGGCCGCCATCAGCGCCTTGTAGTACTCGCGGCCCATCACGTACCGGGACGCCGCCACGCAGTCCGCCAGCACGGCCGGATTGCGGGTGGCCCCCATGAACTCGGTCAGACGCAGGGCGAACTCGTCATAGAGCTTCGGCGCCGCAGCCTCATCGAGGTACATCATCATCACCGGGAAGTAGATCCGCTTCGCCGGCGTGTTGACGTCCTCGGGCTGGAGAATGTCCTTCTCGCGCAGGACGCTGGCCTTGTTCTGCAGGATCAGAACGCCGCGACGGTCGCCGTTCTGCACAACGGCGCCGTTCAGCACGAATTTTTCGCCCGGCTTGAGCGACAGCTTCAGCGGCATCTCGGCGGGTTCCCCTCGAGCCCGGCCAGACGTTAGGAAGCCGGGAACGAACGCAGTTTAAACAGACGTGGTTAACCGTCTCTTGTGACCCGGTCCGCGAGGCTCGACCCGCCGCCGGAGGAACCGCTCGATGTCCGCTGCCGAGATATCTCCCGAACAGATTCATGCGCCCGCTCCGGCCGCGCAGGGTTCCGCTGGCGACGCCGCCTCGCCCGACGCCCTGCGGCGACTGAACCGGCAGCTGGCCGGAACGAAGACGGCCAAGGTCCAGCGCAAGGTCGTGGAGAAGCTGAAGGCCGCGCTGGCGGCGGTGCGGGCGGGGGACTTCGACGTCGGCGGCCGGCGCGCCATCGACGCCCTGCAGATGGACGAGACCAGCGGCGTGGCGTGGCATGTGCTCGCCATCTGCCGCGAGAAGTCGGGGGCCTTCGGCCAGGCGCTGCAGGCCTACGAGGCGGCGCTGAAGCTGCTCCCCAACGAGACGGACGTCGCCCAGGACCTCGGACGACTGGCCCAGCAACTGGGCTATCTCGAGATCGCCGAGAAGCTGCTGCTGAAGTACCTGGCGGCCAACCCGGGACACATCGAGGCGACCAACAACCTCGCCTGCGTCCAGCGCGACCAGAAGCGCTACGGCGACGCGGTCGAGACGCTCAAGGCGCTGCTGGCGGTCGAGCCGGAATCGCCGGTCTTGTGGAACACCCTGGGCACGGTCCTGAGCGACCAGGGCGACATGATCACCGCCCTGACCTTCTTCGAGGAGGCGCTGCGGCTGAACCCCGCATTCGCCAAGGCGCGCTACAACCGGGCCAACGCGCGGCAGCCGATGGGCGACGCCGCCGGGGCGCTGGAAGACCTCGAAGCGGCGCTGCCGGGGGCCGAGAGTCCCTACGAGAGAGCCATGATGAATATGGCGCGGGCGCTGCTGCTGATGGCGCTGGGCCGAATTCCGGAGGGTTTCGACGCCTACGAGGTGCGCCTCGACCGAAATCTCCCGGACGCGATGCGGGCGGTGGTCGACGCGCCGCGGTGGGCCCCGACCACGGAGGCGGTCCGCGGCAAGCGCCTGCTGATCCTCGGCGAGCAGGGCATCGCCGACGAGATGGTGTTCGGGACCTGCGTCGGCGACGCCGTCGAGGCTGTCGGCCCCGACGGCAAGGTGTTCCTGGCCGTGGAGCCGCGGCTGGTCGGCATGTTCCAGCGCGCCTTTCCCGAGGTCGAGGTCGGGGCCCATCGGTCAGTCAGGCTGGAAGGACGCATCACCCGCTACGTGCCGTTCGTGGAGGCGCTGGACGGCGGCGTGGACCTCTGGACCCCGATGGCCTCGCTGCTGGCGGTGTTCCGCCCGACGCTGGATCGCTTCCCGGAGCGCCGTGGCTACCTGCCGGCGGACGCGGAACGGGTGGCGCGGTGGAAGGCCGAGCTCGAACAGCTCGGACCGGGCTTCAAGGTCGGTCTGCACTGGAAGAGCCTGGTGCTGAATGGATCGCGGGCGCGCTACTTCTCCAATTTCGAACGCTGGAAGCCGGTCCTGACCACGCCCGGAACGCTGATGGTGAACCTGCAGTGCGGCGATGTGTCCGAGGACCTCGCCGCGGCGGAGGCGGCCGGGGTGCGCATCTGGACGCCGCCCATCAACCTCAAGGATGATCTGGAGGACGTGGCGGCCCTTTCGATGGCGCTCGATCTGGTGATCGGGCCGGGCATCGCGGGAACCAACCTCGCGGCGGCGGTGGGCGCGAACGCCTGGATGATCACCGCCCCCGACGACTGGCATTTTCTCGGGACCGACCGCTATCCTTTTTACCCGCATCTGCGGTTCTTCCGCCGCGAGGCCTTCGACGAGTGGGAGACGACCATCGGCCGGATGCGGGCGGCGCTGGAGGACCTGGTCCGCGCAGCCGCGGCGGGGGGTGACGGGCGGAACGCCGCCTGACCGGGAGGCGTTGATCGGGCGAAGGAGTTCGCCATGCCCGAGATCGACGACAACGGCCCCGACGACCAGGATTTCTCCGAGGTCTTCGACGAGGACAATTTCGACGAGGCCGACGCCGGCGCGCCGACCAACGAGTTCAAGACGTTTGAGGAATTGCCGGAGGTCATGGACGTGACCCGGGCCGCAGGCGACGCCGACGACGAGGATTCCGAGGAGGACCTCGAGACGATCGACGACGCCGACCTCGACATCGACGACGACCTCACCGCCTCGGGCGTCGAACCCGAGGCCGACCCGCTGTACGGGGTCGACAGCCCCCGGATCACCGAGATCGACGCCGGCGGCGGCGAACTTCGCACCCACGACGAGGTCGAGCTGGTCTACGCCGGCCTCATGGAGGACGTGCGCGGGGCCCAGGCCAGCGCCGCCCACTGGGAGGCGAAACGCCTTTCCGACGACGACATCGCCGACCTGGGCTACGGGCCGGACGGCGACGAAGACCATCCCTCCAGCTGAGGAGCGACCATGACCAATCTGCCTCACGGCCATAATCCGGATCACCAGCAGGCCCCGGCCGACGACGTGCCCTACGCCCGCAAGGCCGAGCGCGAGACCGGCAAGCCCGACCAGCTGTGCGAGGAGGAGCGCAAGGCGGAGAGCCGTCAGGAAGCCCTGGTCGACGAAGGGGTCGAGGAGACCTTCCCGGCCAGCGATCCGGTGGCGGCCAAACGGATCACCTGATCGACGACTGTATCGGGGTGATCACCGAAGCGTCGGCGCAGTCGCGGGTCCACCCGGAGGTCGGGCGCTCCCACTCCACGACCGCGGAGGGCGTCGCGACCTCCGCAGGCGCAAGCCGGGCGTCGCCAAGGGCGGCCAGGACGGTCGCGTCGGGAACATCTGCGACGTTGGCGGCTCCGAGGGCCTGCCGCCAGAACTGGTCCGCCCGGACGACGGTTATCGCTCCGGCCCGGATCGGAAAGACGGGGGCTGCCTCGGACAGACATCCTCCGGCCTGGGCGGCGCCGCGGGCGGTGAAGAGTCCGACCAGCGCATAGTCGCCCGTCTCGACCTCGCGCGCAGTCAGCTGGACCGGCCCTCCGCCGTTGATGCGGCCTTCCCTTGAACTCATGGATACGGCGTCGCCCACAAATCGTCTCGCGCCGAGGTCCACCCGACGGAAGTCCGCAGCGTAGCGGTAAGCCGATCCGGGGTGGACGACGACGAGCAATCCCGAGGTTGACCCCGGATGGAACGCAATCTCGCGCGGCGGGGTGGTGGCGCATGCTGGAGCGATGAGCACGACCGCCAGCGCCACGAGACCGGCGCCCTTGCCTCTCAGTCCCATCATCCCCCCCGGAGCGTCATGCTTTCCGTACCCGAGCGAGTGCGGGCCGCCAACCGGCCCCTCAGCCTTTGAGCCGCCAGGTCGCCCCCTGCGGCCCATCCATCACCACGACGTTCAGCGCGTTCAGCCGGTCGCGGATTCGGTCGGCCTCCGGCCAGTCCTTGGCGGCCCGGGCGGCGGCGCGCTGTTCCAGCAGGGCCTCGACCTCGATCCGCAGCTCGTCGGGCACGTCGCCCTCCAGCCAGGTCGCGGGGTCGCTCTGCAGCACCCCCAGCAGGTCGGCGAGCTGGATCATACGGAATTTCGCGTCAGCGGCCGCCGCGAGAGCCACCCCTCCCTCTTTTCTAACAAACGTTTCCAGCTCTCTCGCATGAGAATGCAGAAGCGCGATCGCTCCGGGAGTGTTGAGGTCGTCGAAGAGCGGATGAGTATCTGGAAGAGCGTCATCATTCTCCAGTGAACGGGCTTGCACGTGTGCCGCGCGCGCCAAGACGCCGTAGAGGTAATCGAGGTTCTTCTTGCTTCGCTCGAGCAGGTCGGCGTTCCAGTCGAGCGGCTGTCGGTAGTGGGCCGACAGCAGCGCCCAGCGCACCACCTCGCCCGGCATCGACTGCACAAGGTCGTGGAGCAGCAGGACGTTGCCGATCGACTTGGACATCTTCTCGGCGTCCACCGTCAGGAAGCCGTTGTGCATCCAGTAGCGGGCGTACTCGCCGTGCGCCTCTGGCGCATGGGCGTGGCCGTGGGCGCAGACGCCCTGGGCGATCTCGTTCTCGTGGTGCGGAAAGACCAGGTCGATGCCGCCGCCGTGGATGTCGATAGGCAGGCCGAGGTTGGCCTCGATCATGGCCGAACACTCGATGTGCCAGCCGGGACGCCCCGCCCCCCACGGCGACGGCCAGGACGGCTCACCCTGCTTCGAGGGCTTCCACAGCACGAAGTCGTGCGGGTTCTTCTTGTAGGGAGCCACCTCGACGCGGGCGCCGGCGATCATGTCGTCGAGGTTTCGGCCGGACAGGCGGCCGTAGCTCTCGTAGGCCGAGACGTCGAACAGGACGTGTCCCTCGGCGGCGTAGGCGCAACCGTGGTCGATGATGGCGCCGATCTGGGCGACGATGGCGTCCATGTGATTGGTGACGTGGGGCGCGATGTCCGGCGGCGAGACGTTCAGCCGCGCCATGTCCTCCAGATAGGCGGCCTCGTAGCGGGCGGTGACGTCGCCGATCGGGACGCCCTCCTTCGCCGCCTTCGCATTGATCTTGTCGTCCACATCGGTGACGTTGCGGGCGTAGATCACATGGTCGGGGCCGTAGGTCCGGCGCAGCAGGCGCACCAGGACGTCGAACACCACCGGCGGACGCGCGTTGCCGATATGGGCGAAGTCGTAGACGGTGGGCCCGCAGACATACAGCGTTACGCGGCCCGGATCGCGCGGCTCGAAGACGCGCTTCTCGCGCTGCAGGGTGTCGTAGATCGTCAGCGGCATCGGGCTGCGGGGCCTTGAGTTTTCTTGCGATACGGGCGGGATCGCCCATATAGCCGCCTTGCCGCATACTCGACAGGGTTTCGGCCGAGAATAGAGGTAGAGCGGCGGCCGCCTGCGCGTGCAGAGCTTCCGTCGCGCCTGAGGGATCGAGAATGAGCGTCACCCCCGTAAAGCCCGTGCTGGTCGGCGACAACGACGAGATCAAGCGCCCCAGCCGGGAGCAGGCGCTGGAGGCGGTGCGGACCCTGCTCGCCTGGGCCGGGGACGACCCGAACCGGGAGGGGCTGAAGGACACGCCCAAGCGGGTGGTCGACGCCTACGCCGAATGGTTCGACGGCTATGAGGCCGACGCGGCGAAGGAGCTGAGCCGGACCTTCGAGGACGTGCAGGGCTACGACGACATGGTCCTGCTGCGCGACATCGAGGTGGAGAGCCACTGCGAGCACCACATGGCGCCGTTCCTCGGCAAGGCCTACGTGGCCTACATCCCGAACGAAAAGGTCGTCGGCATCAGCAAGCTGGCGCGGGTCGTCGAGATCTACGCGCGGCGCCTGCAGACCCAGGAAGTCCTGACCAACCAGATCGCCGAGGCCATCGAATCGAATCTCCAGCCGCAGGGCGTGGCCATCCTGATCGACGCCGAGCACCAGTGCATGACCACCCGGGGCGTGCACCATCGCCACGTTTCGACCATCACCACGCGCTTCACTGGCGCCTTCAAGTCCGACACGGCGCTCAAGGACCGGTTTCTGAAGCTGGCGAGAGGCTAAGTCCTCCCGCCCCGGGCGAATTCCGCCTTCCCGGCGGCGCTCCGGAACCGCTACGTGGCCGAAGCCGCTTTACAAGGCGGTTCCGGGACGCCAAGACACGGACCGAAGCTTTCAGCGACGCTCGCCGCATGATGCGCGGGCCTGATGGAGATCTCGCGCATGGGCGCCAAACTTTCGGGACCGGGCGGCGGCAAGGCCCACACGATCGAGCAGAACTCGGACATCAACGTCACGCCGTTCGTCGACATCATGCTGGTGCTGCTGATCATCTTCATGGTCGCGGCGCCGCTGGCGACCGTGTCGATCCGCCTCGACCTGCCGCCGGCCCAGCCGCCGGCGAACCCGGAGCAGGAAAAAGAACCGGTCTACATCACCATCCAGGAGTCGGGCTCGATCTTCCTGGCGGATCGCCAGAGCTCGATCGAGACGCTGGCGGCCGACGCCTGCACCTCGCTGGGCGGCGGCTTCCCGGCCTGCAAGGAGGAGCGCATCTTCGTCCGCGCCCAGCCCGAGGTGAAGTACAACCAGTTCATGGAAGTCATGAACACCCTGCAGGAGAACGGCTTCTACAAGGTCGGCCTGCTGAACGAAGACATCGAATAGGCGCTGCGCCCGTTTGTGAGTTTGAGGGCCGCCTCCTCCGGGAGGCGGCCCTTTTCGCGCCCGCTTCCCGCCGCCGAAAAGTCTCCCTGAGGGTCCGACATCAGGCGTCGCGGTAGTCCGCGGCGGCTTGACAGGGAGGAGACGCCATGGGCGCCAGGCTTGCCGGACCGGCCGGAGGGGCCGGTCGTTCGATCGAGCAGAACTCGGACATCAACGTCACGCCGTTCGTCGACATCATGCTGGTGCTGCTGATCATCTTCATGGTCGCCGCGCCGCTAGCCACCGTGTCGCTGAAGCTTGACCTGCCACCGCCGCAGCCGGGGACGCCGCTGGAGGTTCGCGAGCCCGTCTACGTCTCCTTGCGGGAGGACGGCGCGCTGTATGTGGTGGACCGCCCGAGCAGTCTGGGAAGGCTGGAAGCCGACGTCTGCGCCGCCCTCGGCGGTGGGGACTGCCGCCGGGAGCGGGTGTTCGTGCGCGCCGAAGCAGACGTGCCCTATGATCGCTTCATGGCCGTGATGAACGGCCTGCAGGGGGCCGGCTTTCACCAGGTCGGCCTGCTGAACGAAGACATCGAATAGGCTTCGCGCCGGTTCAGACGATCAGGGCCGCGTCCTTCCGGACGCGGCCCTTTTTTCTTGCCCTGTCGGGATCGGCGGCCGCGCTGCGGCTCTACTGCACCGACTGGCGAGGCTGGGCGGGACGCGCGTCGGCCTCGGCGGACGGCTGGTAGGGTCGCTCGCCGGCGGGCTCGGCGGGGGCCGGGGACGGCGGCGGCGCGGTGCGCGCGGCGGGCCGAGGGGCCGGACGGCGCGCCGGAGGGCGAGAGGCCCGCGCCAGCTGCGGCGTGGCGGGCGCGGCTTCGGCGACCGCCTGCGGGG
>Ga0154912_116_pt9 | contig 17331 bp, 27 predicted proteins | sample RifCSPhighO2_01_FD_105881 | JGI IMG/M metagenome (GOLD analysis project Ga0154912, IMG submission 105881) | Caulobacterales bacterium RIFCSPHIGHO2_01_FULL_70_19 | reverse complement strand
CGCCACGGCGTCACCTGGGCGGGCTGGATCGTGGTGGCGATTCTGGGACTCTCGGCGCTGGCCAACCTCGCCGCTTCCGTCTCCGGCTGAGCCGCCGTCCCGGAACCTCGGCGGCCGTGTCCGGTTCATGACCGAAGGAACGTCGCGGATGGCCGCGGCGCGAACCGGGCAGGGCTCCATGTACGACACGGGTTACGAGTTCATCGGCTGGGAGCGGCTGATCGAGGAATGGCTGCCGAGGCTCCTTGGCGCGGCGCTGATCCTGATCGCCGCCTGGTTCATCGGCAAGGCCGTCAAGTGGGCGCTGGCCAGGGGCATCAACCGCATCCCGGGGGCCGCGAAGGCGAACCTGAGCGAGAACCCGCGCCACACCATCGGCCACAGCCTCGGCGACGTGGCCTTCTGGCTGATCCTGCTGTTCGGCGTCATCGCCGCGCTCGGCGTGCTCGACCTCGGCCAGGTGGCCGCGCCCCTGAACACCCTGCTGGGCCAGATCGCCGCCTTCCTGCCCAACCTGCTCGGCGCGGCGCTGATCTTCTTCATCGGCTTCGTCGTCGCCACCCTGGCGAAGCGGGTGACGGAGGCGGCGCTGCAGGCGGCCAACGCCGACCGCTGGCTGGACAAGGCGGGCCTGTCGCGGGCGACCGGCTCGACCGGCGTCAGCGCGGCCCTGGGCGCCCTGGTGTTCGTGCTGGTGCTGATCCCGATCACCATTGCGGCGCTGGAGCAGCTGGGCATCGAGTCGCTGACGGTGCCGGCGGTGGCGGTGCTGTCGACCGTGTTCGACGCCATTCCGCGGGTGCTGGCCGCGGCCATCGTGCTGGCGCTGGGCTGGTTCATCGGCCGCTGGGTGGCGCAGATCGTCGAGCGGGTGCTGCCGGCGACCGGCTTCGACCGCAGCGTGTCGAGCTTCATGACCCTGGCCGGCCGCGACCGCGCCGCCGCGCCGGCCCCGTCGGCCGCCCCCTACGCCGGCGACGTGACCCCGGCGACCGCCGCGGCCATGGGCGGCGTCGACGCCCCGAAGCCGATGACGCCGTCGCGCGTGGTCGGCAAGCTGGTCATGGTCGCCATCGTGGCCTTCACCGCCATCGAGGCGGCCCGCCTGCTGGAGTTCGCCACCTTCGCCGTCATGGTCGAGGAGATTCTCGGCCTCGCCGGACGCGTCATCGTCGGCGGGGTGATCATCACCGCCGGCGTCCTGATCGCCGACCTGCTGGCGCGGCTGATCGACCGCGGCACGGCCGGGGCGGACCGCTTCGCCTCGACCCTGGTGCGCTGGGCGACCATCGCCCTGGCCACGGCCATGGGCCTGCGCTTCATGGGCATCGCCGACGACGTCGTGCTGCTCGCCTTCGGCCTGATCCTCGGCGCCGCGGCGGTGGCGGCGGCGCTGGCGTTCGGGCTGGGCGGACGAAGCGCGGCCGGACAGGTGGCGCAGACCTGGGCGGACCGGCTGACGCGGCGCGGCGGCGGATCCGGCCCGCTGGCCTGAGAACCGGACCGCTTCGCCTGAGGAAGGGCGCCGTCGCGGCGGCGCCCTTCGCAATTCCCCGACCGGGCGACGCCGCTTGCGCGGAACCGCCGCGCCGGGCCTACGTTCGGGTTCCGGCGTTAGGAAATCGGTAACCACATGCGGCGCGCGCTCCACATCGGCCTGTTCATCGGCACCCTGATCGGCATGTCGGCCTGTGCGGCCCTGCCGGAGGACGGCGGCGCCCGCGGCCCGTACGGGGCCATCGAGGGCGGCCGCTCCGACTGAGCCGCACGAAATCGTGGCGAAGGGCCGGAAAGGCCCCTATCATCGGGGAGCGGACGCCGACTGTCGCGCCGCGCCGGTTCCGCACCCTCCTAGATGTTAGCCATAGCCATCGCCGTCGTCCTGCTCCTCGTGGTGCTGAACGGCCTGTTCGCCATGACCGAACTCGCGGTCGTGTCCTCCCGCAAGTCCCGCCTGCAGAGCCGCGCCGAACGCGGGGACCGCGGCGCCCGCGCCGCCCTCAAACTGGCCGAGGAGCCGACCCACTTCCTGTCGGCGGTGCAGGTCGGCATCACCCTGATCGGCATCCTCGCGGGCGCCTACGGGCAGGCGACCATCGCCGGGGAGCTGGACCTGATCCTCGAGACCTCGGTGCCGGCGCTTGCGCCGTGGTCGCAGTTCATCGCCACGGCCATCGTGGTCGTGCTGATCACCTACGTGTCGCTGATCGTCGGCGAGCTGGTGCCCAAGCGCCTGGCGCTGATCTTCCCGGAAGCCATCGCCGCCAAGATGGCCGCGCCGATCTCGACGCTGGCGATCGTGCTGAAGCCGTTCGTGCTGCTGCTGACCGCTTCCACCTCGGGCATCCTCAAGATCATGGGGGTGAAGGACCGGGACGGCACCGACGTCACCCAGGAGGAGGTCGAGACCATCCTCGCCGAGGGCACATCCGCCGGTCTGATCGAGCCCGAGGAGCAGGAGATGATCGAGGAGATCCTGACCCTGGGCGACCGGCCGATCCGGGTGGCGATGACGCCCCGTCACGAGGTGTTCTGGATCGCCCTGGACGACAGCGAGGAGCAGCTGCGCCAGGAGATCCGCACCTGCCCCTATTCGCGGATCGTGGTGGCGCGCGAGAACGACGTCGATAACCCCCTGGGGGTGGTCCACAAGAAGGACCTGCTGGACAGCCTGCTGGACAACGGCGAGTTCAACGTCGAGCGGCTGGTGCAGACCCCGGCCTTCATTCCGCAGTCGACCTCGGTGCTGAAGGCGCTGGAGATCCTCAAGTCCTCCAAGGTCCACATGGCCTTCCTCGTCGACGAGTTCGGGGCCTTCGAGGGCGTGGTCACGGCCACCGACCTGCTGGAGATGATCGCCGGCGACTTCGACGAGGGCCATGACGAGGGCGAGGCCATGGTGCGCCAGCGCGAGGACGGCAGCTGGCTGGTCGACGGCCAGACCGACCTCGAGGACCTGTGCGACCTGCTGGGCGAGGACTTCGGCGAGCAGGAGGGCTTCCACACCGTGGCCGGCCTGGTGCTGCACCAGCTGTCGCGGGTGCCGGACGAGGGCGAGGTGCTGCAGCTGGGCCGCTTCGAGGTGGAGGTCATCGACATGGACGACCGCCGCATCGACAAGCTGCTGTTCCGGCAGGTGGTCGAGAAGTCGGACGAGCGGGCGGCGGTGCAGGCGCACCAGGACGAACAGGGCTGACGCGGGCGGGGCGATCGGCGACGGCGCCCTTGAAAAGCCTGCCCGGGTCGGGCATAGGCCCGCGTCTGGCGAAAACGCGCGCAGGCGGCCTCCGCGGCGCGTCGCTTTGTCCAGGAGTTTAGCTCAGCTGGTAGAGCACCGGTCTCCAAAACCGGGGGTCGTGGGTTCGAGTCCCTCAACTCCTGCCATTTCCCCCCTGTCGCCGCCGGTTGGGACTTCCCATCTGGCGGTGTCAGGATTCACTGTTTGAAGAGAGCCGCATGGCCAAGGCCAAGACTCCGGGCCGCCGCCCCCAGACCGCCCAGCCGGCCATCGCCGGCGCCGCCGTCGCGGCCGACGCCCCCGCGCCGAAGAAGCGGACCTCGATTCCGCAGTTCATCAGCCAGGTCCGCGCCGAGGGGCGGAAGATCGTCTGGCCGAGCCGCAAGGAGACGTGGATCACCTCGGTGATGGTTTTCATCATGGTGGCCATCGCGGCGGTCTTCTTCTTCGTGGTCGACGCCGCCCTGACCTTCCTGTCCGGCTTCGTCCTCGCGATCGGCCAGTAAGAGAGACCGAACCCATGACCGACGTCGCGCCCAAGCCCGCCAATCCCCGGCACAAGTGGTACATCGTCCACGCCTATTCGAACTTCGAGAAGAAGGTCGCCGAGCAGCTGCGCGAGCAGGCGCGGCAGCAGGGGCTGGAGGACGCCTTCTCGGAGATCCTGGTGCCGACCGAGGAGGTCGTGGAGATCCGTCGCGGCCGCAAGGTCAACTCGGAGCGGAAATTCTTCCCCGGCTACGTGCTGGTGAAGATGGAGATGACCGACGACGCCTATCACCTGGTCAAGAACACCCCGAAGGTGACCGGCTTCCTCGGCGCCGCCGGCGGCACCAAGCCGCTGCCGGTCTCGGAGCGTGAGGTCCAGAACATCATCGGCGCCGTGGAAGAGGGCGTCGAGCGTCCGAAGCCGACCATCCGCTTCGACATCGGCGAGACGGTCAAGGTCATCGACGGCCCGTTCGCCAGCTTCGACGGCCAGGTCGAGAGCGTCGACGAGGACAACGCCCGCCTGCGCGTGGCGGTGTCGATCTTCGGCCGCCCGACCCCGGTCGACCTGGAGTACAACCAGGTGGAAAAGACGGCCGCCTGAGCCCCCGACGGGGTGGATATCCGCCGGTGGACAAGAGCGACGTCCCGGGTGGACGCCGGGGACATCGGCGACATGCGATATATGAAGCGACGGCGGCTCCCCGGGGCCGCCGTTTGCTTTTGCAGGGGGGCTCTGATACACGCCCGCCTTCGCTCGACCGGCCCTGCGCCCGTCGTGCGGCAAATCCGTGGGAGGCCGCCATGCCGCACCACGGCTCACCGGCCCCGGGTCCGTCCCGGGGCTAATCGTCAGGAGAGACCAATGGCCAAGAAGATTCTCGGCTACATCAAGCTGCAGGTGCCCGCCGGCTCCGCGACCCCGTCGCCGCCGATCGGCCCGGCGCTGGGCCAGCGCGGCGTCAACATCATGGGCTTCTGCAAGGAGTTCAACGCGCGCACCGAAAAGGAAGCCAAGGGCACCCCGCTTCCGACCGTGATCACCGTCTACCAGGACAAGTCGTTCACCTTCGTCACCAAGACGCCGCCGGCGACCTTCTACCTGAAGCAGGCCGCCGGCCTGAAGTCGGGCGCGAACAAGACCGGTCGCGAGACCGTCGGCAAGATCACCCGCGCCCAGCTGCGCGAGATCGCCGAGAAGAAGATGAAGGATCTCAACGCCAACGATCTCGACGCCGCGACGAAGATCATCGAAGGCTCGGCCCGCGCGATGGGCCTGAACGTGGTGGAGGGCTAAGCTCATGGCCAAGCAACCCAAGCGCATCCAGGCCTGGACCGGCGACCGCGAGTCGCTGCTGCCGTTCACCGACGCCATCAAGCTGGTGAAGGAAAACGCCAGGGCCAAGTTCGACGAGTCGATCGAGATCGCCGTCAACCTGGGCGTCGATCCGCGTCACGCCGACCAGCAGGTCCGCGGCGTGGTCAACCTGCCCTCGGGCACGGGCCGCGACGTCCGCGTCGCCGTCTTCGCCAAGGACGCCAAGGCCGATGAGGCCCGCGCGGCCGGGGCCGAACACGTCGGCGCCGAGGATCTGTACGAGAAGATCAACGGCGGCTTCATGGACTTCGACCGCGTCATCGCCTCGCCGGACATGATGGCCCTGGTCGGCCGTCTGGGTAAGGTGCTGGGCCCGCGCGGCCTGATGCCGAACCCGAAGGTCGGCACCGTGACCCCGAACGTCGCCCAGGCCGTCAAGGACGCCAAGGGCGGCGCGGTCGAGTTCCGCGTCGAGAAGGCGGGCATCGTCCACGCCGGCATCGGCAAGGCCTCGTTCGACCAGGCCGCCCTGGAGGCCAACGTCAAGGCGATGGTGGACGCCCTCGTCCGCGCCAAGCCGTCGGGCGCCAAGGGCACCTATGTGAAGCGCATCAGCCTGTCCTCGACGATGGGCCCCGGCTTCAAGGTCGACCCGGCCTCGCTGGGCGCCTGATCCTTCGGGATCGAGACGACACGACGGCGGCGGAGAGCGATCTCCGCCGCCGTTTTCGTTTGCGGTCCCGCCGCGCGCGCGGGAGGATCAAGCCGCAGACCGGGGGGAAGCATGCGCACGTTCGTCGTCATATTCGCACTCTGCCTGGCGGCGGCGACGCCGTCGGCGGCGCAGTCGGCCGATCCGTCCGCCGCCCCGGGACGGGAGGAGCACCTGGCGCTGGCCGGGCGCTACCTCGAGCTCACCCAGGGCTCGGAGGTGTTCAAGCAGCTGCGCGGGCAGATCGACGAAAGCTATGGCGAACTCGACCTGCCGGAGGAGCAGCGCTCCTGGATGGCCGACCAGATGGCGACGGCCATCCAGGAGTCGGTCGAAGCCACCCTTGTCGAGTTGCAGGACGACGTGGCCGACAGGTTCACGGTGGCGGAGCTCGAGGCGGCGATCACCTTCTACACCTCGCCCCTCGGGCGCGAGATCGTGCGCAAGCAGGTCGATCTCAATTTCGAGATGCAGCGGATCGCCATGCCGTTGCTGGCCGAGCGCCTCGGCAATCTGATGGAGAAGTTCTGTCAGCGTTTCGACTGCGAAGCCCTGGCGGAGTCCGCGATCAAGAACCAGCGCTGAGCCCGACCGGAGAACCGTCCGGGTGCTGACGGGTTGACGCAATCGCCGCCATGCGGGACTGACCCGCGATGGCCGACTGCGATTTCCCGGGAGATTCGCCGATGCCGGGCTGGTTCAAGGCGCCGCCGCCCAAGGAAGACAACCGCTGTCGCCTGTTCGACGCCCGCGCCGCGATCCTGGTCGGGGGAGCGAAGGCGTTGGGCGAGGCGCCGGAGGATCGTCGACCCGCGCCGGGCGTGGCGCGCCGCATCGTCGCCGCTGCGTCGGTCGCGCCTCGGGGCGGCGTGGTCCGGCTGGACGGGCGTTCCTGACCTGATGGCCGAGGATCGGACCCGCACCGAACGCAGCGAGCGCCGGCAGGTGGCCGCCCTGCCGTGGCGGCGGGGCCCGGACGGCATCGAGATCCTGCTGATCACCTCGCGGGAGACGCGGCGCTGGGTCACTCCCAAGGGGGGGCGCATGGCCGGCAAGTCCGACGCCGAGGCGGCGGCGCAGGAGGCGCTGGAGGAGGCCGGCGTCGAGGGACGCATCGTCGAGCAGCCGTTCGGGACCTTCCGCTACCTCAAGGCGCTCAAGCGCCGGGCGCCGCGGTGGTGCGTGGTGGCCGTATTTCCCCTCGAGGTCACGACCGAGCACCCGGACTGGAAGGAGAAGGCCGAACGGAGGCGCGAGTGGGCGCCCGCGGCGGAGGCGGAACGGCGCGTCGACGAGCCGGAGCTGAAGGCCCTGATCGCCGCCTTCGCCGCCTGACCCTCACGCCCGCGTCGCCGCGGCCAGGAAGCAGCCCCGGCGGGCGCCGTGGAGGTGGGCGACGGACGAGCCGGGCCGGGCCAGCCAGTCCTCGAGCAAGGGCGCCAGCCCGGCGCCCTCGATCACCTCGGCGTCGATCATCGTCCAGTCGACGTCGTAGAGCCGGACCGACAGCAGCCGACGGGCCAGCATGTCCGGGACTTCGCCCGGCGCCGGCGAGGTCTCCACCGCAGCCTCGCGGACGAAGATGGGGCCTTCCGAGCGGTAGGGGCTGGCGGGATCGTCGAGGTGGCGGTGGTTGAGCAGGATCAGCGGCTCGCCGGGCTCGGCGTCGGCGAGGCTGACCCGGCACGGCGCGCTGTGCGGCGCGTCGGCGGTCATGCGCCGCGCGCCGAGGGCGGCGAGGCCGGCGTCGTCGAGGTCGAACAGCGGCCGGAACGGGGTCAGCGGCAGGGCGTGGATGCGGAAGCTCATCGGGGGCGGGTTCTCCTTCGCGGACAAGGTGACTCGCCGCCGGCGGTGCGTCTGGCGGCTTTCGGCCGTTGCGCCGCACGGCGCGGCTCCCCAAAAGAGAGGCATGAACGCTCCCTTCCAGACCCCCGCCGATCCGCACGAGGCCCCGCTGTGGGACCTGACCGACCTCTACGCCTCTCGCGAGGATCCGCGCATCGAGGCCGACCTGGAGCGCGCCCGCACGCTGGTCGCCGAACTCAACGCCCTGCAGGGGCAGCTGAGCGGCGCCCGCGCCGAGCCGGGCCTGCTGGGCGAGCGGCTGGACCGGGCCGTGACGCTGTACGAGCAGGCTTCCGACGTGCTGGGGGGCCTCGGCGCCTACGCCTTCCTCGCCGCCTCGACCAATCGCAACGACGCCGCGGCCCAGGGCTTCGAGGCGACCATCCGGGAGAAGGGCACGACCATCGCCGCCTCGACCATCTGGGTCACGCTGGAGATCAACCAGCTGGAGGAGGCGGAGATCGACGCCGCCCTGGCCGCCGCCCCCGGCGCGGCGCGCTGGCGGCCGTGGCTGCGGCGGGTGCGGGCGATGAAGCCGCACGAGCTGTCGCACGAGCTGGAGACCTTCCTCGCCGAGCGCGGACCGATCAGCGCCCAGTGGCCGCGACTGTTCGACGAGACCCTTGCGGCGATGAAGGTGAAGGCCGGCAAGGACGAGCTCACCCTGTCGGAGGCGCTGAACCGGCTGTCTGACCCGAAGGCGGCCCGGCGCAAGGCCGCCGCCGAGGGGCTGAACGAGGCGCTGGCGGCGCGGGCCGGGACCATGGCCCTGGTGCTGAACACCGTGGCGGCCGACAAGGCGCTGGAGGACCGCTGGCGCGGCTTCAAACGTCCGGCCGACAGCCGGCACCTGGCCAACGAGGTCGACGGCGAGGCGGTCGACGCCATGGCCGAGGCGGTCGCCGCCGCCTGGCCGCGCCTGTCGCACCGCTACTACGCCCTCAAGGCCCGGGCCCTGGGCAAGGCGAAGCTGGACCAGTGGGACCGCAACGCGCCGCTGGAGACCACCGCGCCGCGCGGCTTCGACTGGGGCCAGGGGCGCGAGATCGTGCTGGAGAGCTTCGCCGACCTCGGCGACGAATTCGCAGAGCGGGCGCGGGGCTTCTTCGAGCGGCCGTGGATCGACGGCAAGGCGCGGCCGGGGAAGCAGTCGGGGGCCTACGCCCATCCGGTGACGGCGGACCGCCACCCCTATGTGTTCCTGAACTGGATGGGCGAGCGGCGCGACGTGCTGACCCTGGCCCACGAGCTGGGCCACGGGGTGCACCAGACCCTGGCGGCGGGGCAGGGCAGCCTGCTGGCCGACACGCCGCTGACCCTGGCGGAGACGGCGTCGATCTTCGCCGAGGGCCTGACCTTCGACCGGCTGCTGAAGACGGCGCCGGCGGCCGAGAGGCGCGGCCTGCTGGCCGGGCGGATCGAGGACGGGCTGAACACGGTGGTGCGCCAGATCGCCTTCCACCGCTTCGAGACGCGCTTCCACGACGAGCGTGCGGCGGGCGAGCTGCCGGTGGAGCGGATCAACGCCATCTGGCTGGAGGAGATGGGCGGCTCGCTCGGGCCGGCAGTGACGCTGAACGACGGCTACGAGCACTGGTGGGCCTATGTCAGCCACTTCGTGCACGCGCCCTTCTACGTCTACGCCTACGCCTTCGGCGACCTGCTGGTGGCGGCGCTGATGGAGACGCGGGCCAAGGATCCGGCCGGGTTCACGCCGCTGTACCGGGAGCTGCTCGCGGGCGGCGGGTCGAAGGGCTACGTCGAGGCGCTGGCGCCGTTCGGCCTCGACCCGCGCGATCCGGCCTTCTGGACCATCGGCACCAAGCGGCTGGAGCGGCTGGTGGACCAGTTCGAGGCGACGTTCTGATTGACGCCGGCCGCGCGGGCGGCGAGCGTCGGCGGATGCGCACCCTGATCCTCGCCGCGGCTCTGGCCGCCGCCCCGTTCTCCGCCGTCGCCCAGACGCCGCCGCCGCCGGTCGTGGCCGAGGCGTCCGCCCCGGTCCGCGCCATGGCCGCCGGGTACAAGGCGCTGATGGTCTGCGGCGCGTTGAAGAACGCCGAGTCGGCCGGCGGCGAACGGACGCTGGAAAGCGTCGAGGCCAACGAGCTGGTCGGCATCTATCCCGAACTGGAGCCGCTGGTTCGGGACATGCCGGTGGAGATCGGCGACCGCACCGTGTCGGCGCGCTGGGATGAGGCGATGCCGCCGCGGACGGCGGTGTGGTCGCCCGGGCGGGGCTGCAGCATCATGCCGGTAGGGTGGAGCGGCGAACCCGGTGCGGAGCGCGTCCCGGAGCCGCCGGTCGCTGTCCCGTTCTTTGAGGAGGCGGAGGCGGCGGATGTGCTGGCCGGCCTGGACAGCCCTCTGACGGACGCCGTCGAACGCGCCATGGGCGGGGGCTATGGAGAAGGTGCGGCGACCACGGCGATAGTTGTGCTTCAGAACGGGCGGCTGGTCGGGGAGTGGTATTCGCAGGGCTTCGGACCGGACGTTCCCCAGCGGACCTGGTCGGTCGCCAAGTCGCTGGCGGGGACGATCGTCGGCGCGGCGGTGCAGCGGGGCGAGGTCGACGTGAACGCTCCGGCGGCCATCGCCGACTGGAGCCGGCCGGGCGATCCGCGGCAGGCGATCACCCTCGACAACCTGCTGCGCATGGCCTCGGGCCTGACCAGCGACACGGCGGGCAACCGCACCGACGCGCTCTATTTCGGCGGGGTCGGGGTCGACGAGCAGGCGCCGACCTGGCCGCTGATCGCGGCGCCGGGGACGCGCTACCGCTACGCCAACAACGACACCCTGCTGGCGGTGCTGTCGATCGCCGGCACGTTCGACGATCATCCGCCGGCGGAGCTGTTCGCGCGGCTGGGCATGCACGACACCTGGGCCGAGACCGACTGGCGCGGGAACTACATGCTGTCCAGCCAGGTGTGGTCGACGGCGCGGGACCTCGCCCGGTTCGGGCAGCTGTATCTGGACGACGGCATGGTGGGCGGCGAGCGCATCCTGCCCGAAGGCTGGCTGGCGTACGTCTCGCGCCCCTCCGGGCCGCAGCCGTCGGGGGAGCAGGGCTACGGGGCGACCTTCTGGCTGTTCGACAAGAGCGAGGGCATCCCTGCGGACGCCATTTCGGCCAACGGCAACCGCGGGCAGTATGTGATCATCGTGCCCAGCCGGGACATCGTCATCGTGCGGCGCGGCGAGGATCCGGCCGGAAGGCGTTTCGACCATATCGCCTTCACCCGCGACGTGCTGGCGGCGCTGGACTGAGGCTTGAGCGGACGGCGCGCGCCGCTATAAGGGCGGCAACCGTCTTTCGAGATTCCGGACACCGACATGGCCGAGCCGCACACCGCCACCGACGCGCACGACGACTACGTGCACGGCAGCCAGGAGATCTCCGAGCAGGAGGCGACCTTCCGCCTGTTCATGGGTCTGGCCAAGTGGGGTTCGCTGCTGACGGCGGCGGTGGTGGCCTTCCTGACCATCTGGTTCATGCCGAACGGCAGCTTCATCGGCGGGGCTATCGCCTTCGTGGTGATCATGGTCGCCGGCTGGTTCTTCCTGAAGAAGCCGAAGACCGCGGCCCACTGAGCCTGACCGCCTGAGGGCGGCGCTTTACGCAGCCTTCCGCTTGCGCCTAACGTTCCTCCGTCTGGATCGGACGGAGGGATTCGCTTGGCTGTCGCCATCGCCGTGACCCGCGAACGCCGCGACGGGGAGACCCGCTGCGCCCTGACGCCCGAAACCGTGAAGAAGCTGACGGCGCTGGGCGCGACGGTGACGGTCGAGGCCGGAACGGGACTCGGCTCGTCCATTCCCGACGCCGACTACGCCGCCGCCGGCGCGACAGTGGCCCCCGACACCAAGGCGGCGCTGGCCGGGGCCGATCTCCTGCTGAAGGTGCGCGGGCCGACGGCGCAGGAGACCAGCGCGCTGAAGCCCGGCGCGGTGGTCGTGGCCCTGCTGGACGCGTACCGCGAGAAGGAGACCGTCGCGGCGCTGGCCGGGGCGGGGGTGACCGCCTTCGCCATGGAGTTCGTGCCGCGCATCACCCGCGCCCAGGCGATGGACGCCCTGTCCTCCCAAGCCAACCTGGCCGGCTACCGCGCCGTGATCGAGGCGGCGTACGCCTACGGCAAGGGCTTTCCGATGATGATGACGGCGGCCGGCACCGTCGCCGCCGCCAAGGTGTTCGTCATGGGCGCCGGCGTGGCCGGGCTGCAGGCCATCGCCACGGCGCGGCGGCTGGGGGCGGTGGTCACCGCCACCGACGTCCGGCCGGCCTCCAAGGAGCAGGTCGAGAGCCTGGGCGCGAAATTCGTCGCGGTGGAGGACGAGGAGTTCCGGGCGGCGGAGACGGCGGGCGGCTACGCCAAGCCGATGTCGCCCGAGTACCAGGCGAAGCAGGCCGAGCTGACGGCAAGCCACATCGTCAAGCAGGACGTGGTCGTCACCACCGCCCTGATCCCGGGCCGTCCCGCGCCGCGGCTGGTGACGGCGGCCCACGTCGCCTCGATGAAGCCGGGCTCGGTGATCGTCGACCTGGCCATCGACAACGGCGGCAACGTCGAGGGGGCGAAGGCGGGCGAGGTCGTGACGACGCCCAACGGGGTGAAGATCGTCGGCTGGACCAACATGGCCGGACGCATCGCCGCCGACGCCTCGGCCCTCTATGCGCGGAACCTCGTCGCCTTCACGGGGCTGCTGGTGAAGGACGGGGCGCTGGCGGTGGATCTGGAGGACGAGATCCTCAAGGCGGCGGCGGTGACCCACGGCGGGGCCGTGGTGCATGAAGGGGTGAGGGGATGATCTCCGACCGACTTCGGACAATCCTGAGCCTCGTTGCAATGGTGATCCTGATCGGAGGTCCGGCCTCTGCGCTCGTTCTGATGATCCTCAGGATGGCGATGGACGAGGCGACGGTCGGTGCGGCCATCGGTTCCTTTCTGAGGGTGGTTCTCGGCAGCCTTTTCCTCGGCGGCGTTCTCCGTCTGCTGGTGAGCATCGACGCGCGCCTGGAGCGGTCCGGAGGCAAGGCGTGATGGCGAAGCGGATCCTGAGCTACCCGTTCCACCTGCTCTCGATCGCCGCCGGCGCCGCCGCGGCGGCTGTCGTACTGTGGAAGATCGCGCCCTCAGGGGCCCATCCGACGGCCTACCTGGCCGGGCTGTTTGCGCTCGCTTCCTCGGTCGACCTGGCGCGGCGGCTCGAGCTGGAGCCAGCAGATGGTCCCGCCGCCCGTGGAAACCGAAAGGCCCGCTAGATGGAACACGTCGACCCCACCGTCTTCCGCCTGGCCATCTTCGTGCTGGCCATCTTCGTCGGCTACTATGTGGTCTGGAGCGTCACGCCGGCCCTGCACACGCCGCTGATGGCGGTGACCAACGCCATCTCCTCGGTGATCGTGGTCGGCGGGCTGATCGCGGCGGCGGCGCTGACCGGCGGCGACGGCTGGGTCGCCAGGGGCGCGGGCGTGGCGGCGGTGACCCTGGCCAGCGTCAACATCTTCGGCGGCTTCATGGTCACGCGCAGGATGCTGGCCATGTACCGCAAGAAGGAGCGGCCGAAGGCCGACGCCGCATGACGCTCGACGTCGTCCAGTTCGTCATCGCCGCCTCGTGGGTCGCCACCGCGATCGGCGTCAGCCTGTGGCTGTGGAGCTGGTTCGGCGAGAAGGACGCCATCCGCAAGCTGCGCTTCCTCGACTGCGGCGTGGTGCTGATGTTCGCCTCGATCCTGCTGCGCATCGTGGCGCAGGACCGGCCGATGAGCGTCTGGGACTGGGCCATGGTCTTCCTCGGGCCGCTGTTCATCGCCGCCGCCCTGTGGCGGCTGGCGCGCACGGCCGGGCCAGGGGCGGGGCGATAGCATGCGGCGGAGGGGGCGGAGCGGCTGGCGCATCGGCGGAACCGCCATTCTGATGGCGCTCGCCGGGCCCGCCGGCGGGCAGACCTATGTCGGCACAAACGTCGAGAGCGGGCTGGCGTGGTCGGTCTCTGCGCCGGAAGGGGCGAGCTGGTTCCTGGTGTGTCGGCATCCGCCGGTGATCTACTACCGCAACGCCTACGACCAGCGCGCCTGGACCAACAAGATGAGCCTGCGCGGCACGGGCGACCAGCGCGGTCGGCTGCCGCTCGATCGCGGCTGGTGCGAGGCGACCAAGACCGGAGGCCCGGGCCCTGTCGGCGTGGCCGTGGCCCGATCCGGGGCCTCGGCCGCGGACGCGGTGCGCGGGGCGGGCCAGACCGCCTCGGCGGGGCTGTTATGACGATAGTCGGCGAGGAACCGGAATGAACGCATCCATCGCGGCCCTGGCCTATCTGGTCGCCGGCGTCCTGTTCATCCTCAGCCTGCGCGGGCTGTCGAGCCCCGAGACCAGCCGGCGGGGCAATACGTTTGGCATGGCCGGCATGGCGCTGGCTGTGGGCGTGACCCTGCTGACGTTGTGGTCGTCGGGCGCGCTGGACCTGCTGACCGCCGGGCTGATCCTCGGCGGGGTGGTGGTCGGCGGCGGGGCGGGGGCGCTGATCGCCGGCCGGGTGCAGATGACCCAGATGCCGCAGCTGGTGGCCGCCTTCCACTCGCTGGTCGGCATGGCCGCCTGCCTGGTGGCGGTGGGGGCGGTCTATGCGCCCGAGAGCTTCGGCATCGCCACGGCGAGCGGCGGCATCAAGACCCTGTCGATCATCGAGCTGAGCCTCGGCGTGGCCATCGGGGCGATCACCTTCACCGGCTCGGTGATCGCCTTCGCCAAGCTGAACGGCAACATGAGCGGGGCGCCGATCCTGCTGCCGGCGCGGCACCTGATCAACATCGCCCTGGCGCTGGCGCTGGTGCTGCTGATCGGCATCCTGATCGGCACGGGCGGCGCGGCGACCTGGGCCTTCTGGGGCGTGTTCGGTCTCGCCCTGGTCCTCGGCGCCACCCTGATCATCCCCATCGGCGGGGCCGACATGCCGGTGGTGGTGTCGATGCTCAACTCCTACTCCGGCTGGGCGGCGGCGGCGCTGGGCTTCACCCTCGAAAACATCGCCCTGATCATCACCGGAGCCCTGGTCGGCAGCTCGGGCGCGATCCTGAGCTACATCATGTGCAAGGGCATGAACCGCAGCTTCATCTCGGTGATCCTCGGCGGCTTCGGCGGCGAGACCTCCGGCGCGGGGGGCGGAGCGGTCGAGACGCGGCCGGTCAAGCAGGGCTCGGCCGACGACGCCGCCTTCATCCTCAAGAACGCGTCGAAGGTGATCATCGTCCCCGGCTACGGCATGGCCGTAGCCCAGGCCCAGCACGCCCTGCGCGAGATGGCCGACAAGCTGAAGGCGGAGGGGGTCGAGGTGAAATACGCCATCCACCCCGTCGCCGGCCGCATGCCGGGGCACATGAACGTGCTGCTGGCCGAGGCCAATGTGCCCTACGACGAGGTGTTCGAGCTGGAGGACATCAACGCCGAGTTCGCCAGCTGCGACGTCGCCTTCGTCATCGGCGCCAACGACGTCACCAACCCCGCCGCCAAGACAGATCCGCAGAGCCCGATCTACGGCATGCCGGTGCTGGACGTGGAGAAGGCCGGCACGGTGCTGTTCATCAAGCGCGGCATGGGCAGCGGCTATGCGGGCGTCGAGAACGAACTGTTCTTCCGCGACAACACCATGATGCTGTTCGCCGACGCCAAGAAGATGGTCGAGGGGATCGTGAAGGGGCTGTGAGCGTCCCCGACAAGATCTATGTCCGTTTCGTCTGTTTCCAGACGATTGGCCGGCAGCGGAGCCGACTGGGGCTGTTCAAGGCGATTGATGAGGCCGTCGAGAGCGACCACGCGCCCAGCTGGGCCGTCGCCGAGGCTCGCAGCCTGAGCGCCTGGTTCAACGCCAACCTCGATATCCCGAAAGCCTTCTCCACCGGTGGCCACAAGGGGTTCGGGCAGCCCGGCCTTTCATGGTTCAAGCCGGTCGCGGCGGAGCACATAAGCCGCATGCATCGACTGAAGGTCGCGCTTCAGGAATGCGGTATCCACGTCGAGGTGCTGACCACCCGCGACCCGGGACTGATCGTCTGGCAGGACCAGTTCCAGATCGTAGCGGAGCCGCGAGGGCGGAGATTCTAGGCCGCCGCGCTCTCGACCTTGAGTACGCCGGCTTTCTCCATATCAGCATGCAGCGCGTCCGGGGCCCAGTCGTAGCCGTTAGGCCACGTCAGGCTGCCGAACTCCAGGAAGACCCGATCGAAATAGGCGGGGTCGCTGAACGGCCGGGTCACGGGCGTGTCGCGGCGGGCGAGCTCCGAGAAGTCCCATTCCCCCGCGCGGCCGTCGGAGAACCACAGCTTCAGACGATAGTCGCCCAGCCGCTGCAGCTTTCGAATGCGGATCACCTCAGTTGTCATTTTGGGCGTCGGGTCCCGGAATCCGTTCTGGCGTCAAGTCCTCTCGCACGGCGTCCCAAGCGGCGCGCAGCTCTCCCTTATACATCTCGATCCACCTCTGGACGAGTTTGCGCTGGGCTGGCGGCAGCTTGCCGCCCATCACCTCGCCGTTCTCGATGTTGAACCTGGCCTCGCTTTCCCCATGGTAGGCGTGGATATGCGCCGGCGCATGGTCGTTGAAGAACATGCGGATGGCGATGCCATGAAAGAAGGCTATCGTCGGCATCCATACCCGGTAACACGGTTACGCTAAGGGAGCGCCACGATCATGGCCGCTGAACAGAAGACGAAGCCCACCGCCGTCTCCGTCGCCGAGTTCATCGCCGCCGTCGGGGATCCGAAGCGCCGCGCCGACGCGGAAGCCGCCTGCGCCCTGCTGGCCGAGGCCACCGGCGAGCCGGCGACCATGTGGGGACCGTCGATCGTCGGTTTCGGGGCGTACCACTACCGCTACGCCAGCGGGCACGAGGGCGACGCGCCGCTGGTCGGCTTCTCGCCGCGGAAGGGCAATCTGGTGTTCTACCTGTCCGGCTGCGAGGAGCGGCGGGACGCTTTTCTCGCCCGACTGGGCAGGCACAAGGCCGGCAAGGGTTGCGTCTACGTCAACCGGCTGGCCGACGTGGACGCCGGGGTGCTGAAGGAGATGGCGGCGGCTTCCGCGGCCTCGCTGAAGGCCCGCTATCCCGGCTGATCAGGCGGCCATGCGGAAGTCTTCGGCGGGATCGAAGGCCGGGCGGGCCTCGTCCCACAGGGCGTCCTCGTCGGCGTAGCGGGCCGATTGGCGGGCGTCGATGACGTCGATCACCTGCTCCTCGAGCCGATCCCAGATCACCGCCAGGCCGGCCTCGGCCTCACAGGGGACGATCAGGTAGCGGTGGGCGGCGATTTCGGCGGCGGGGGCGAAGGTGCGGGCCATGGGACTGCTCCGGGGAGGGGGTCTGTCGATGGATTCGACTATGAAGCAGCGTTGCGTCAGAATCGGTCGTATGCTTCCCTCCACGTCATGAGACTCGAGAAGGCGGGACAGGTGATCGAGCTGGCGCGGCGCATGGCCGCCAGCGCCGAGGGCCTGACGCTGGACGACATGGGCCGCGAGATGGGCGTCGGCCGGCGCACGGTCGAGCGCATGCGCGACGCCGTGCTGGAGCTGTTCCCGCAGGCGGAGGAGGTGTCGGACCCGCCCTTCAAGCGCTGGCGCATCCGCGGCGGCCTGTCAGCCTTCGAACAGGCGCCGACGACCGGGGAGCTGGTCGAACTGGCCAAGGCGGCGCAGGCGCTGCGCGCGGCCGGCGAGCCGGCCCG
>Ga0154912_113_pt6 | contig 17363 bp, 14 predicted proteins | sample RifCSPhighO2_01_FD_105881 | JGI IMG/M metagenome (GOLD analysis project Ga0154912, IMG submission 105881) | Caulobacterales bacterium RIFCSPHIGHO2_01_FULL_70_19 | reverse complement strand
GTCCGCGCCGCGGCGCTGCTCTCCGCCGGCGTGCGGCCGGTCAGGGTGGCGAGGCGGAACAGGGCGCCGTCGCGCTCGGCGCGCAGCGGCGGCAGGGAGGCGCGGGTGGTCTCCAGCGCCGAGCGGGCGCGGGCGACGTCCAGCCCGTTGCCGGAACCGGCGTCGAGAAGCCGTTGGGTCAGCTCCATCGTCCGGGTCTGCAGCTCGACGGTGCGCTGCGCCACGTCGAGGCGCGCGTTTGCCGAGCAGGCGTCGGCGTAGGCGCGGGCGGTCTCGGCGGCGACCGTGACGCGGACCACGTCCAGCGCGGCCGCGGCCGCGTCGGCGTCGGCGCGGGCCGCGCGGATGACCGATCCGACCCGCCCGAACAGGTCGACCTCGTAGGAAACGTCCAGCCCGACGTCGTATGTGTCTGTCTCCGGCGCCTCCGTCCCGGCGGGAAGCCCCGGCACGGTCGCCGCCGAGGGGCGACCGGTGCTGACGCCCGCCGTAGTCGTCGTCCCGGGCAGGCGGGCGGTGCGCGCCTCGCCCAGCGCCGCGCGGACGCGACGCAGGTTGGCGGCCGCCGCCTCGAGTTCGTTGTTGTTGGCCAGCGCCTCGGCGACCAGCGCGTCCAGCGCCGGGTCCTGGTACAGCCGCCACCAGTCGTCGCGCGCCGCCTCGGCGGACACGGCGGGCGTGGCGGCGCCGATGAAGGCGCCCGACGCCTGGGGGGGAAGGGCGGCGTCGGGCGCCTTCGGCCCGACCGCGCACGATGCCAGGAGGAGGCTGGCGCCGGCGGTTGCGGTCAGGAACCGGAGAGGGGGTCGTTGGATCATCACGCGTCTCCCGCCCGCGGCGAGGCGGACTGGGCTTCGATATGGGGGGGCAGGCCTTCGGTGGTCGGAACGGTGCGCTCCTTCTCCGGCGCCTTGGGCATCTTCGAGGCCAGCCAGCGGCAGAGGACGTAGAAGACCGGGGTGAAGACCAGGCCGAACAGGGTCACCCCCAGCATCCCCGAGAACACCGAGGTGCCCAGCGACTGGCGCATCTCGGCGCCGGGGCCGGTCGCCAGCATCAGCGGCACGACGCCGAAGATGAAGGCGAAGGAGGTCATCAGGATCGGACGCAGGCGGGTCCGCGCGGCGCGCACGGCGGCGTCCCAGCGGTTCAGCCCCTCGTCCTCGGCCTGCTTGGCGAACTCGACGATCAGGATGGCGTTCTTGGCCGCCAGCGCGATCAGCACCACCAGGCCGATCTGGACGAGGATGTTGTTGTCCAGCCCGCGCAGGTTGACCCCGATCATCGCCGCCAGCACGCACATCGGCACGATCAGCACCACCGCCAGCGGCAGGGTGAAGGCCTCGTACTGCGCCGCCAGCACCAGGAAGACGAAGACGACGGCGAGGGCGAAGACCACGGTGGCGCCGCCGGCCGACTGCTTCTCCTGCAGCGCCAGGCCCGTCCACTCGTAGGCGAAGCCCGGCGGCAGGGTGGCCTCGGCCAGCTGCTCCATGGTGGCGATCGCCTGGCCCGAGGACACGCCCGGCGCCGCCTGGCCCTGCAGCTCGGAGGCCGGGAACAGGTTGTAGCGCACCACCCGCGCCGGGCCGGAGTCCTCGCGCAGGGTGGCCACCGAGCCGATCGGCACCATGGCGCCCGAGGCCGAGCGGGTCTTCAGGTTGGCGATGTCGGCCACGTCGTCGCGCGAGGTCGGCTCCGCCTGGGCGGTCACCCGGAAGGTGCGGCCGAGGAAGTTGAAGTCGTTGACGTAGGACGAGCCCAGATAGACCCCCAGCGTGCTGAACACGTCGGCGGGCTGGACCCCCATCATCAGCGCCTTGTCGCGGTCGACGTCGGCGGCGATGCGGGGCGAGCCGGTGTTGTAGGTCGAGAAGACCTGCTGCACCTGGTCCGGCGCCTGGGCGGCGGCGCCCATCATGGCGAAGGTGGCCCCTTCCAGCGCGCGATAGCCGGCGCCGGAGCGGTCCTGGACCATCAGCTGGAAGCCGTTGCCGTTGCCCAGCCCCTGCACCGCCGGGGGGGCGATGACGAAGATGTTGGCGTCCTCGATGCCGTAGGTCGCGCCGGTGATGGCGCCGGCCAGGGCCGCGGCGCTCTGCTCGGCCGTCTTGCGGTCGTCGAAGGCGTCGAGGCGCACGAAGATGGTCGCGGCGTTGGAGCCGAACGAGAAGCTGGAGCCGTCGAGGCCGGCGAAGGCGACCATGCCCTCCACGCCCTCGGTGCCCTTGATGATCTCCGAGGCGCGGGTCATCACCGCCTCGGTGCGCTCCAGCGAGGCCCCCGGCGGCAGCTGCACGACGCCGATCAGGAAGCCCTGGTCCTGCTCGGGGATGAAGCCCGAGGGCGTGTCCATCAGACGCCAGCCGGTCAGGGCCAGCAGGCCGACGTAGACGACCAGCACGATGCCGACGGTGCGCACGAGACGGGCGGTCAGGCGGCCGTACTTGTCCGACAGCCAGTCGAAGCCCTCGTTGAACTGCCGGCCGGCCCAGCCGACGTAGTGCACGACCGTCCCCGGCAGACCCGGTTTCCGGGCATGGTCGTCATGCGCCTTGTGCGGCTTGAGCAGCAGGGCGGCCATGGCCGGCGACAGGGTCAGCGACACCAGCAGCGACACCACCGCCGCGGTCGAGATGACGATGGCGAACTCGCGATAGAAGATGCCCGGGATGCCCGGCACGAACATGGTCGGCACGAACACCGAGACCAGCACCAGGCCGATGGCGATCAGGGCGCCGGAGACCTCCTCCATGGAGCGGTGGGCGGCCTCGCGCGGGGTCAGCCCCTGGCGGATGTAGCGTTCGACGTTCTCGACCACGACGATGGCGTCGTCGACCACGATGCCGACCGCCAGCACCAGGGCGAACAGCGACAGCGAGTTGATCGAGAAGCCCAGCATCAGCTGAACGGCGAAGGTCGCCACCAGCGCCACCGGAATGGCCACGATCGGGATGATCGCCGCCCGCCAGGTCTGCAGGAAGACGATGACCACCAGCACCACGAGGATCACCGCCTCGAACAGGGTGTGCTGCACCGACTCCACCGAGGCGGCGACGAACTCCGTCGGGTTGTAGGCGATGTGAACGTCCATGCCCTGCGGCAGGTCGGGACGGATGGCCTCGATCTCCTCCAGCACGCGCTCGGCGGTGCCCAGGGCGTTGGCGCCCGGCTGCTGGATGATGGCGATGCCGACGCCGCGCTGGCCGTCGAAGAAGCCGCGGATGCCGTAGTCCTGGGCGCCCAGCTCGACCCGGGCCACATCGCGGACGCGGGTCACGCGGCCCTCGGCGTCGGTCTTGAGCACGATGTCGTTGAACTGGTCGGGATCGCTCAGGCGGCCCTGCACCTGCACCGGCAGCTGGAAGGCGGAGGCGTTGGTGGCGAAGGGCGGCTGGCCGATGGCGCCGGCGGCCGCCTGGACGTTCTGGGCGCGCAGGGCGGCGACGATGTCCGGCCCCGTCAGGTTGCGCGCCGCGGCCTTGGCCGGGTCGATCCACACCCGCATCGAATAGTTGCCGCCGCCGAACACCTGGACGTTGCCGACGCCCTCGACGCGCAGCAGCCGGTCGCGCAGCACCGACTGGGCGTAGTTGCCGACGTAGTCGTTATCCAGGCTGCGATCCGGGGAGGTCAGTCCCAGGATCATCAGGAAGCCCGACTCCTGCTTGTTCACGGTCACGCCGATCTGGCGGACCTGTTCGGGCAGGCGCGGCTCGGCCAGGGCGACGCGGTTCTGGACCAGCACCTGGGCCGCATCCAGGTCGGTGCCCGGATTGAAGGTGACGGTGATCGCCACCGCCCCGTCCGAGGTGGACGAGGACGACAGGTACAGCATCCCCTCGACGCCGTTGACCTCCTGCTCGATGGGCGCAGCGACGGTCTCGGCCAGGGTCTCGGCCGAGGCGCCCGGATAGGCGGTGTTGATGGTGATCGTCGGCGGCGCGATCTCCGGATACTGCGACAGCGGCAGCAGCGGGTAGGCGAACACCCCCATCAGGGTGATGAACACCGAGATCACGGCCGCGAAGATCGGCCGGTCGATGAAGAAGCGGGAGATGTTCATCGGCTCAGTCGCCCGACAGGCTGTTGGCGAAGGTCGCGGTCGAGGCCGGCGCCGGTCGGGTCACCGGAGCCTGGTTCTGCTGCGCCACCGGCTGGATGCGGCCGTTGCGGGGCTGGACCTTCATGCCCGGCGCCTGGATGCGCTGGACGCCGTTGATGATCACCCGGTCGGTGGCGCGCAGGCCGGAACGGACCACGCGCAGGCCGTCGACGAGCGGGCCCAGCTCCACCGGGCGCGGAGCCACGGAGCCGTCGGCGGCGACCACATAGACGATGCGCCGGGCCTGGTCGGTGGCGATCGCCGCGTCAGGCACCAGCATGGCCTGGTAGGTCCCCGCGCCGGCCAGACGCGCCTGGCCGAACATGCCCGGCTTCAGGAAGCCGTCGGCGTTGGGGATCACCGCCCGCAGGCGGATCACCCCCGAGGCGGTGTCCACGGCGTTGTCGGTGAAGTCGAGCGTGCCGGAGCGGGTGAAACCGGATTCGTCCTGCAGCCGGACCTGCACCGGCGCCGGGCCCTGGCGCGCCTGCCGCTGGTACTTCAGCAGCACCGCCTCGGAGCCGTCGAAGACGAAGTGGATCGGCGCGCTGGAGACGACCGTGGTCAGCACGTCGGCGGCCGAGGAGCCGCCCGCGACCAGGTTGCCCGGGTCGACCCGACGGTCCGACACCCGGCCCGAGATCGGGGCGGTGACGCGGGTGAATTCGAGATCCAGCTGGCGGGCGCGCACATTGGCGTTCGCGGCGGCGATCGCGGCCTCCGCCGTCTGCAGGGCGCCGCGGCGGGTGTCGACCTCGGCCTGGGAGATGGCTTGCGATTCGAGCAGGGTCTCGGCCCGGGCCAGCTCGCTGCGGGCCAGCGTCAGCTGCGCCTGGGCCTGCGACAGTTGCGCGCGGGCCGAGGCCAGCGCCGCCTGCGCCGGACGCGGATCGAGCGTGAACAGCAGCTGGCCGCGGCGGACGTAGTCGCCGTCGCGGAAGTGGACGCCGGAGACGTAGCCGCCGACGCGGGCGCGCACCTCCACCGACTGGGTCGCCTCGAAGCGACCGGTGAACTCGTCCCAGTCCTGCACCGTCTGCACCAGCGGCGTCGCCACGGTGACGGCCGGCGCAGGCGGCGCCTGCGCCTCGCTCCTGGGGGAACAGCCATAGAGCGCGCCCGCCACCAGGGCGGACGCGGCCACGATCTTCACCGTGCGCATGAAGCGAGTCTCCGAGTGGGGAGAAAAATCCCTGTCTTGTCGACTGGCGGCGATCGGGGAGGAAGCCGCTAGTCAACGCCCGGTGACTTAATGGTGATCGCGATTGCGCTTGTCAACGGGTGATGACAAAGCCATATGGGCGATGGGGCTATTCAGGGAGCCAAGTCTTTGTTTTGCCATGTCGCGCCCCGGCCGAGAAACGCCGAGGCCACCCGCGCCGCCATCCTGGAAGCTGCGCGCGAACGATTCGCGCGCGAGAGCTATGACGACGTGGGCATGCGCGACATCGCCAGAGACGTCGGCGTCGATGCGGCTCTGGTGTCCCGCTACTTCGGTTCGAAGGAGGATCTGTTCGTCACCGTGCTCGACAGCTGTTCGAACGGTTCGGAGCTGATGGAGGGCGACCGCGCCGAGTTCGGCCGCCGGGTGGCGCGAGCGGTGATCTTCGAGCCGGCGAAGGAAGGCAAGCTGAAGGGCCTGCTGATCATGCTGCGCTCGGTCGGCTCGACCAAGGCCATGGAGCTGGTCCAGCGGACGGGCAGCGAGCGCTTCTTCGATCCGTTCGCCGCCTGGGTCGGCGGCGAGGATGCGGCGGTTCGGGCCCGCCTCGCCTCGGCGACCATCATGGGCATGGCGGTCAGCCGCGAGATCACCGGCGGCTTCGGCCTGTCCCAGGAAGAGTGCGAGAAGATGTGCGCCCGCATGGCCGTCCTGCTGCAGGACATCATCGACGGCTGAGGCTCAGGCCCGCTTCTGGAACTTCCGGATCACGCCCGAGAAGGTCATCAGGATGCGCTCGCCGGCGTGAATCTGGCCGCGCACGAAGATCAGGCTCTTGCCGGCCCGTACGACCTCGCCGGTCGCCTCGACCAGCTCCCCGACGTACGCCCCGTCGATGAAGGTCGAGTCCAGCGACACGGTCACGCCCGACGCGCCCTCCATCTCCTGGTAGGCGGTCTGGAACAGGGCGATGTCGGCGAAGGTCATCAGGCAGCCGCCGTGCATCCGCCCGCCCGCGTTCATGTGCTTGGGCTCGGCGCGGAAGGCGCAGCGCATCCGCCCGTCCGGGTCCGGCCGGAAGTAGAAGGGGCCGACCACCTGGTCGAAGGTGCCGTGCAGGTCGTAGGTCTGCCAGCCCGCGAACTCGCCTTCCGCCACAGTGATCTTCGCGACCATGCCGAACTCCGCCTTCTTCTCGCTATCGCAATGCAGCATATAGGGGCGATGAGCGACCCCATCGAAGCGGCCATTCTCGAAAAACTTGCGAAGCTCGGCCCCGGAAAGAGCATCGAGCCGGCCGAGGTGGCCAAGGAGCTGCAGCCGGAGCAGTGGCAGCGCATGCTGCCCAAGGTGAAGACCACCGCGCTGGGGCTGATGCGCCAGGGCCGGCTGACCATCACCAAGAAGGGCAAGGCCATCGATCCGGCCCGCATGAAGGGCGTGATCCGCCTGCGCCTCCCGACGGCGGAAGAGACCGCCGCGGCGCTCGCCGCCCGCCCGCCCGCCCCCGGGGACGATGACGACCTCGACTGATCTTGAGGCGGTTCTCGCGGACATTCGCGCCTGCCGCGCCTGCCTCGGCCAGCTGCCGCACACGCCGCGCCCGGTGGTGCACGTCTTCCCCGAAACCCGTCTGCTGATCTGCGGTCAGGCCCCCGGCCGCCGCGTGCACGAGAGCGGCCGTCCCTTCACCGACCCGTCGGGCGACCGCCTGCGCGACTGGCTGGGCGTCGATTACGAGACCTTCTATGCCGACCGCCGCATCGGCGTCGCGGCCCAGGCCTTCTGCTATCCCGGCACGGCCCCGAAGGGCGGCGACTATCCGCCCCCGCGGCGCTGCGCCGAGCTGTGGCGGCCGCGCCTGCTGGAGCAGCTGCCGCGGGTCGAACTGACCCTGCTGGTCGGCGGCTACGCCCAGGCCTGGGCGCTGGGCGAGCGGACGAAGCGCGACATGACCGCCACCGTCGCCGGCTGGCGCGACTACGCTCCCGCCATCCTCCCCCTGCCGCACCCCTCGTGGCGCAACACCGCCTGGCTGAGGCGGAACCCCTGGTTCGAGGCCGAGGTGGTCCCCTACCTTCGGGACCGCGTCCGGGGCATTCTCGCCGCATGATCCGCCGCCTCGCCGCGCTGGCCCTCGCCCTCACCCTCGCCGCCTGCGCGACGCCCGCCGTCCAGCCGCCGCTGACGCCGCCGCCGGGGTTCGCCGGCCCTTCGCTCGAGGCGGACGCCCTGGTCATGGACGACGGCGCCCGCCTGCCCCTGGTCCGCTGGACGCCCGAGGCCGAGCCGTGGGCGGTGATCGTCGCCCTGCACGGCATGAACGACAGCCGCGCCGCCTTCCGCCTCGCCGGCCCGTGGTGGGCCGAGCAGGGAATCGAGACCTGGGCCTTCGACCAGCGCGGCTTCGGCGCGGCGCCCGGGCGCGGCGTCTGGGCCGGCGAGGCCCGCATGACGGAAGACCTGCGCACCGCCGTCGCCCTCGCCCGCCGCCGCCATCCGCAGGCCCTGGTCGCCGTCGCCGGCGAGAGCATGGGCGGGGCCGTCGCCATCGCCGCCTTCGCCTCGGACCGCCCTCCGGACGCCGACCGGGTGGTCCTGCTCGCCCCCGCCGTGTGGGGCTGGAGCAGCCAGGGGCCGGTCAACCGCGCCGCCCTGTGGCTGACCGCCCGGACCATGGGCGCGCGCGCCGTGGAGGCGCCGGAGTGGGCGGTCCGCGCGCTGCCGGCCTCGGACAACTGGCTGGAGCTGATCCGCAACGGCCGCGATCCCGCCAGCCTGCTGACCACCCGATTCGACGCCCTCTACGGCCTGGTCGATCTGATGGAGAGCGCCTCGCGCGGCCTCGGCGGGATGCGCGCGCCGACCCTGCTGATGTACGGAGCCAACGACAACGTCATCCAGCAGGGCCCGATGCGGCGCGCGCTGGAGCGGGCGGGGGCGCGGCCGGGCCTGCGCAGCGCCTGGTATCCGGACGGCTGGCATCTGCTGAACCGCGACCTGCAGGCGGAGACGGTGTACCGGGACGTGGAGGCCTGGCTGCGCCGCCCCGAGGCGCCGCTGCCCTCGGGGGCGGGTCCCGTCCTGCCCGCCCTGCAGGCCGGCGCTGGACGCGGGTGACCCACGCCGACGTGAAACCGCCATGCTTGCGGTGTTGAAGCGCGGCGCGTATCAGCCGCCAACAAAAAATTTCCGGGAGGCGCCTGCCCATGAGCATGACGCTGTTCGATTCTCCGTCCTTCGCGAAGCATGAAGGCGTTCACGCGGTCTACGACGAAAAGACCGGCCTGCGCGCCATCATCGCCGTCCACTCCACCGCCCGCGGCCCGGCCGTCGGCGGCACGCGCATGTGGAACTACGGCTCGGCGGCCGAGGCGCTGGAAGATGTGCTGCGCCTGTCGAAGGGCATGAGCTACAAGAACGCGGTCGCGGACCTCGAGATGGGCGGCGGCAAGTCGGTCATCATCGGCGACAGCCGCACCCAGAAGACGCCGGAGCTGTTCCGCGCCTTCGGCCGCGCCGTCCACACCCTGGGCGGCGTCTACTATGCGGCCGAGGACGTCGGCGTGTCGGTCGCCGACATCGCCGAAGCCCGCAAGGTCACGCCCTATGTGCTTGGCCTCAACGACGGCCCGGAAGCCTCGGGCGACCCCAGCCCGGTCACCGCCGAAGGCGTTTTCCGCTCGACCCTCACCGTCGCCCGTCGCCTGTGGAAGCAGGACGATCTGACCGGCCTGACCATCGCGGTCCAGGGCATCGGCCACGTCGGCGGCTATCTGGCCGACAAGCTGCACAAGGCCGGCGCGAAGCTGGTGATGACCGACGTCAACACCGCCCTGCTGTCGGAAGTCGCCGCCCGCACCAACGCCGAGATCGTCGCCCCCGACGCCATCTACGACGTCAAGGCGGACATCTACGCCCCCTGCGCCCTGGGCGCGACGCTGAACCCGCAGACGCTCGACCGCCTGACGGTCAAGGCGGTGGTGGGCGCCGCCAACAACCAGCTGGCCACGCCCGACATCGGCCAGACGTTGTTCGAGCGCGGCGTGCTCTACGCCCCCGACTACGTCGTCAACGGCGGCGGCATCATCAACGTCGCCTCTGAGATGAAGGCCCGCCAGACCGGCGGCGCCTATGATCCGCAGTGGGTGGAGGGCAAGCTGTCGCGCCTGATGGAGACGCTCGAGGAGGTCCTCGACCGCTCGGACGCCGAGAAGCGCCCGACCCACGAGATCGCCGACGCCATCGCCGAGGCCCGCATCAACGCGGCCGCCGAGCGCAAGGCGGAACAGCTGAAGGCCGCCTGACGGTCCACGACCGGATCTGACGCGTCGGTCGCGCATCCTCCGGCTGCACGGGAGGCGAGGCGACCGATTCGGGGCCCGCGGACACTGTCATTCTCCACCCGGAGACCGCTTCGGGTGGAGGGGCGCGCCCGACGAAGCGAACACAGCGAACACATCGGACTGTGTTTTCTGTTCGCGAGGGCCGCGCGCCTTGCCCGGACGATGGATTCGCCCCCTCGCGGTCGCCGGCGCATCATGCCGCATCCTGCTCCGTCTGATTCGGGCCGAGGCGCCATGACCGCAACCCACCGCAAGGGCTTCGATCCGCTGCTGATCGTGATGGCGATCGGCTTCGTCGTCGCGGTCGGTGCGCTCGCCTATCCCGCCTTCCGCGCCGATCCGACCAGCGCCCCGGGGCTGGTGCTGATCTTCACCGTCGGCGCCGTGGCCCTGATCGGGCTGTTCGCTTTCGCGCGCGGGGAGACCCGCAGGCCTTCGGGCGACGACGCCGTGGACCTGCTCGACGCCATGGCCGAGCCGGCGGCCCTGGTCTGGGCCACCGGGCAGATCCTCGCCTACAACGCCGCTTGGGCGGACGCCGGCGGCGCGACCGTCGCCCTGCCGCCCGCCCGGTCGGGGGGCAAGTCGGCCTCGGCCCTGTATATGGCCTTCGCCCAGGCGCGGGCCGGCGAGCAGGGGCGGGCCATCGTCGCTGTGGGCGACCGGGAGCTCGAGGTGCTGATCGGGCGGGCGGGGGAGGGACGCTTCCTGCTGCGCGCCGCGCCGGAGGCGGTTCTTCCGGTCGGCGCCCCGACGGTCGATCGTCCGCCCGTCGCCTCCAACGCCGCCGAGAGCCGGGCGATGGCCGCGGGGGCCCCGTTCGGCTCGGCGGTGATCGGGGCGGAGGACCTGTTCGCCGGCCGGATCGAGGAGCCGAACGCCGCCCTGGAGGTGCTCACCGGACCGGCCGCCGCGCGCGACGCGGCTTTCGGCCACCTGTTCGAGCCCGGTTGCGTGTCCGAGGCCCGCCTCAAGCTGGCGGCGGGCTCGTCCGGCCCCATCGATCTGGTCGCCCGCGCCCATCCCGACCGCATGCTGCACCTCTACGTCGCCCCCGAGGGCGACAAGCGTCGGGTCTGGCTGTTCGACGTCTCGGCGCAGAAGTCGATGGAGCTGCAGCTGTCGCAGGCCCAGAAGATGCAGGCGGTCGGCCAGTTGGCCGGCGGCGTCGCCCACGACTTCAACAACCTGCTGACCGCCATCCAACTGCAGCTTAGCGGTCTTCTGGAGCGCCATCCGGTCGGCGATCCCTCCTACGAGGGGCTGAACGAAATCCGCCAGACCGCCATCCGCGCCGCCGATCTGGTGCGCAAGCTGCTGGCCTTCTCGCGCAAGTCGACGGTCCGGCGCGAGCGGCTGGACCTGGGCGAACTGGTCGGCGAGTTCGCCGTCCTGCTGCGCCGCCTGCTGCGCGAGGACGTCCGGCTGGAGACGGACTACGGGCGCGACCTGCCGGTGGTGCTGGCCGACAAGAGCCAGCTGGAGACGGCGGTGATGAACCTCGCGGTCAACGCCCGCGACGCCATGCGCGGCGTGGTCGAGCCGGGTGATGCGGTGGTCACCATCCGCACGCGCCGCCTCGATCGCGACGAGGCGCGGCGGCTGGGCTGGACCCACGCCTCGACCGACGCCGTCGCCCTGATCGAGGTCTCGGACACGGGCCCCGGCGTCCCGCCCGAACTGCTGGACAAGATCTTCGAACCCTTCTTCACCACCAAGGCGGTGAACGAGGGCACCGGCATGGGGCTGGCCACCGTCTACGGCATCGTCGAGCAGGCCGGCGGGCACATCAACGTCGTCAACCTCGAGGGAGGCGGCGCCGCCTTCCGCATCTTCCTGCCCGAGGCGGCGGAGGCCGAGCTGGCCGAGGTGCCGCACGTGGAGGTCAAGGCCAAGGCCCCGCGCGACCTGTCCGGCGCCGGCCGCATCCTGTTCGTCGAGGACGAGGCGGCGGTGCGCGGCATCGCCGCCCGCCTGCTGCGCCAGCGCGGCTACGACGTCATCGAGGCCGCCGACGGCGAGGAGGCGCTGGAGCTGGCCGAGCAGCACGCCGGCCAGATCGACATGATGATCTCCGACGTGATCATGCCGGGTCTGGACGGTCCTTCCCTGCTGAAGAAAGCCCGGCCCTATCTCGGCGACGCGCCGGTCATGTTCATCTCCGGCTACGCCGAAAGCGACTTCTCCGACCTGCTGCAGGACGAGGCGGGGGTCTCCTTCCTGCCCAAGCCGCTCGACATCAAGACCCTGGCCGAGCGCGTGAAGCAGGAGCTCCACGCCTCCTGACCTATCGGTAACTTGCCAGCGGCGCCGTGCCGGGCTCCTCTGGCCGCCTTCGCTGTTCCGGGAGACCGCCATGCTCGATCGCCGCCGCTTCCTTCTGACGTCCGCCGCCGCCGCGGCGGCCGTCGCCGCGACCCCGGCGCTGGCGGGCGGGGGCCAGGCCGCGGCGTCGCCGGAGGGGCGCAAGGTCACCGCCCTGCTCGACCGCATGATGCAGGAGTTCCTGGCGGAATCGCCGGAGTTCATGACCGGCCTCGGCCTCGACACCGGGCCCAACGCTGCGGCCCGCGGGCGGCTCGACGACCGCTCCCTGGCCTTCGTCGACCGGTCTTTCGCCGCCTTCAGGGGATACGGGGCCGAGCTCGACTCGATCGACCGGTCCGCGCTGACCGGGATGGATGCGGTCAACTACGACACCACCCGGTTCATCATCGACGGCGCCGCGCTCGCGGACCGCTTCGACTACGGAATCCAGGCGCCGGTCGGCGGGGCCAACCCCTACCTCGTCAGCCAGCTGACCGGCAGCTACAGCAGCATCCCCCAATTCCTCGACACCCAGCACCCGGTGCAGACGGTCGCGGACGCCGAGGCCTACCTCGACCGTCTGTCGGCTTTCGCGACGGTGCTGGACGTGGAGACCGACCGCGTCCGCCAGGACTTCGCCGCCGGGGCGACGCCGCCCGACTTCGTGCTGCGCCGGACGGGCGAGCAGTTCGCCGCGACCCTCGGCGTCGATCCGGCGCAGTCCGGCCTGACGCAGTCGCTGGCGCGGCGCGCGGCCGAGGCCAATCTTCCCGGCGACTGGGCGGCGCGGGCCGAGCAGATCGTGCGCGACGCCGTCTATCCGGCCATGCGGCGTCAGGCCGAGGTCGTCGCCGGGGCCCTGCCCGGCGCCCCGACCGAGGCCGGCTGCTGGCGGCTGCCGGACGGCGAGGCCTACTACCGCTACGGCGTGCTCAGCTACACCACCACCGACATGGGCGGCGACGAGATCCACGAGATCGGCCTCGCCCAGGTCGCCGAGCTCAGCGCCCGCGCCGACGAGATCCTGCGCGCCGAGGGTCTGACCCAGGGCTCGGTCGGCGAGCGCATCGCCGCCGTCGCGCGCCGGCCCGACCAGCTCTATCCCAACACCGACGCCGGCAAGGCGCAGCTGATCGCCGACCTGAACGCACAGATGGCCGCCATGCAGGTCCGGCTGCCGGAGGTGTTCGGCCGGCTGCCGCGCGCCGGCGTCGAGATCCGCCGCGTGCCGGTCGAGATCGAGGCGGGCGCGCCGGGCGGCAGCTACCAGATGCCGTCGCTCGACGGCTCGCGGCCGGGCGCCTACTACATCAACCTGCGCGACACGGCCGAGACGCCGCGCTTCACCCTGCCGACGTTGACCTACCACGAGGCCTCGCCGGGTCACCACTTCCAGATCGCCGTGGCGCTCGAGGCCGAGGGCATCCCGATGCTGCGCAAGATGCCGCTGTTCTCGGGCTACACCGAGGGCTGGGCGCTGTACGCCGAGCAACTGGCCGACGAGATGGGGGTCTACGAGAACGATCGCCTGGGCCGGCTCGGCTACCTGCAGTCCTTCATGTTCCGCGCCGCCCGGCTGGTCGCCGACTCCGGCCTGCACCACAAGCGCTGGAGCCGCGAACAGGCGGTCCGCTACATGGTCGACACCCTCGGCGACGCGGAATCGACCATGACCACCGAGGTCGAGCGCTACTGCGTCTGGCCGGGCCAGGCCTGCAGCTACAAGCTGGGCCACACGGTCTGGGATCGCACCCGCACGGCCGCGAAGACCACGATGGGCGGCCGCTTCGACATCCGCGGCTTCCACGACATCTCGCTGGCCGCCGGCGCCATCCCGCTGGAGGTGCTGGAGCGGCTGGTCGCCGACTGGGCTGCGCAGGCCTGATGAAGACTTCGGCGGTGGTCGCTGTCAGTCTTGCCCTTGTAGGCGGGACTGCAGCCCGGGCCGATGAGATCTGCGACCGTCTTGCCGCATTTCACGCCGCCTCCTTTCAGGTTCCAGCGGATCCTCCCGGCCGACGCTGGGTCGAGGTCCGCTGGGTCGGAGGATGGATGGATTTCGAGGGTGGGTTCGGACTGCAGTGTGTGAGCTCCGACGACGAGGCCGCCAGGTCCCTTTGCGGCTGGTTGATCGAGAACACCTCGATGGAGTCCCGGAGCAATCTGCCCGTTCGAGTTCTGGAGTGCTGGGGATACCGCTTTCCGCGCCCGATTCCGTCGTGGGGCGAGTGGCGCGCTGACGTCTCCACGCTCCTCGATGAGCGCTGGTTGACGTTGGAAGTCGACCTCACGGAGGATGCGCCGGCGGTCCCCGCCGTCCGCCTGTCCTCTTTTGCTGAGGGTGAGGACGAGATTACCGCCGAGCTGCCCAAGCTGCGGTCGGGCACAGAGCCACGGGTGCCGGTTGCCGGAGTGTCGAGAGGATATTGGAATGATTGATCGCCGTCGTCTGCTTGTCTCCGCCGCCGCGGGGGCCGCCGCGGTCGCCGCGGGTCCGGCGATCGCCTTCGCCCGGGACGGCGACGCAGAGCTCGACGCCCTGCTGACCGGCTGGTTCGACGAGGACGTCGAGGACGCGCCGGAGAGCGCCACCAACCTCGGGCTCGACCGGGGCGAGCGGGCCCATCTGTCCTCGAAACTGAGCGACCGCAGCGCCGCGGCGTGGAACGAGGAGCGGGCCCGGGCGACGGAGCGCTGGCGGATCCTGCAGGGCTTCGATCGCAGCTCGCTCAGCGAAGCCGGGCGGATCAACTACGCCATCGCCGTCTTCCGGGCCGGGACGGCGGCGACGGGCGCGGCGTTCGACTACGGCTCGACCATGGGCGGCGGGCGGATGGGCCCCTACCTCGTCAACCAGCTGACCGGGGCCTACTTCACTGTCCCCGACTTCCTCGACACCCAGCACCGGGTCGAGGACCGCGACGGGGCCGACGCCTTCCTCGCCCGGCTGGCGGCGTTCGCTCCCGCCATCGACGCGGAAACCGAACGGGTGCGCGCCGACGCCGGCAAGGGCGTCGTCCCGCCCGACTTCATCCTCGACCTGACCACGGGTCAGCTGAACGCCCTCGCCGCCCAGTCGGCGGGCGACATGGCGATGATCCGGACGCTGGAGCGCAAGGCGACCGCCCTCGGCCTGAACGGCTACGGGGATCGCGCCGCCGCCCTGGTGGAGGCCGAGGTGAAGCCGGCCTTGGCCCGGCAGATCGCCGCCTTCGAGACGCTGCGGCCGACGGCGGTGCACGAGGCCGGCGTCCGCCGCCTGCCGGACGGCGAGGCCTTCTACGCCCACGCCCTGAAGCACTGGACCACGACGTCCCTGACCGCCGACGAGATCCACCGCATCGGACTGGAGCAGGTGGCCGGCATCAGCGCGTCGATCGACGAGATCCTGCAAGCGCAGGGCATGAGCCAGGGAACGGTGGGAGAGCGCATCGACGCCCTGAACAGGGACCCCGCCCAGCTCTGGCCTGACACGGAAGAAGGCAAGCTGGCCCTGATCGAGTCGCTGAACCGGCAGGTGCAGGCGCTCAAGCCGCGGCTTCCCGAGGTGTTCGGCCGGCTGCCGCGGGCAGACGTCGAGGTGCGCCGCGTTCCGCCGGCCATCGAGGCCGGCGCCCCGGGCGGCTACTACCAGGGCCCGCCGCTCGACGGCTCCCGGCCCGGCGCCTACTACATCAACCTGCGCTCGACGACGAACTGGCCGAAGTTCGCCCTGCCGACCCTGACCTATCACGAGGCCTCCCCGGGCCATCACCTGCAGGTCGCCCTGCAGCGCGAGACCGGGAGCCTGCCGCCCTACCGCCGCGCCAACGGCTTCTCGGCCTACAACGAGGGCTGGGCGCTCTACGCGGAGGCGGTGGCCGCCGACGACCTCGACGTCTACGCCGACGACCCGCTGGGCCGCGTCGGCTTCCTCATGTCCTACCTGTTCCGGGCCGTGCGGCTGGTCGTCGACACCGGCATGCACCACCACGGCTGGAGCCGCGAACGGGCGGTCCAGTACATGGCCGCCTCGGGCGCCAAGCCGCTCAACGCCGCCAACAGCGAGATCAACCGCTACGTCTCGATGCCGGGCCAGGCCTGCGCCTACAAGATCGGCCACACCGTCATCGCCCGCCTGCGGGCCGAGGCGGCGGCCAGGCCCGGCTTCGACCTGCGCGCCTTCCACGACCGCGTGCTGGTCAACGGCTCGGTGCCGCTTGCGGTGCTGGAGGAGCTGATGCGGGCCTAGACGCCCGCGCGCGCCTCGATCACCGCCGGATCGGCGTCGGCCTGGGCCAGCAACCAGTCGCGGAAACGGCGGATCTTCGGCGAGCGCCGGCGGCCCTCGGGCCAGACCAGGTGGTAGCCGGTGTGGAACGAGACGGTCTGGCGGAACGGGCGCACCAGCAGCCCGGCCTTGATCTCGCGCGCGAACAGGATCGGCGAGGCGAGGGCGACCCCCTGGTCGCCCAGGGCGGCGGCGACCTCGAGCACCTGGTAGTCGGCGGTCAGCCGCGTGGCCGGCCGCGCCCCGTCGCTGAGTCCGGCGGCGGCGAACCAGGCGCCCCACTCCTTCTCCATGCCGATCCGCGGCGCGTCGAGCAGGTCGCACGGGTGCTTGAGGTTCAGCCGCCCGGCCATGGCCGGGCTGCACACCGGCGTGAACACGCTGGGCATCAGCAGCTGGCTTTCGAGTCCCGGCCAGTCGCCGGACCCGGAGCGGATGCCGACGTCGAATCCCTCGCGCGACAGGTCCAGCACCGCCGGACTGGTGTCGAGCCGCACCGCCAGTCCGGGGTTCAGCAGCTGGAAGGCGCCCAGCCGCGGCGCCAGCCACTGGGTCGCCAGGGTGGCCAGGGTGGTGATCGACAGGATGTGCTCGTCCGCCTCGGTCAGGTCGTCGATGGCCCGACGCGGCAGGGTGATGGCCTCGGTCGCCGCGCGGGACAGGCGCTCCCCGGCCTCGGTCGGCTGCACCTCGCGCGGCAGGCGGCGGAACAGGCTCTGGCCCAGCCGTCCCTCCAGCGCCTTGATCTGCCAGCTGACCGCCGCCTGGGTCATGCCCAGTTCCTCGGCCGCCCGGGTGAAGCTCTTCAGCCGCGCCGCCGCCTCGAACACCCGGATCGAGGCGAGAGGAATTCCGGAGAGCGGATCAGCCATAAGTCAGCCTTGTTGCGTTAGCGGACATTCTGGTTTGTCGTCTCCGCCTGTCAAGCCGATATTCATCAGCATCAGAAGCGCCCCGGAGAGGAGGCTGTCATGGAAGAGATGTACCGCACGCATAAGGAACCTGCATGGGGTTGGGCGTCAGTCCTCGACGACTGGCGGCGCAGCCGCACGCGCCGCCGGCTGCGCGGGCCCGCCGCCGCCCACAAGCCGGGCGATCGCTGATCCGCATTTCCTGATCCGGTCCGTCGCAGGCGAATTCCCTTCCCCCGCGCGACCGTCGACCCCTCGGGGT
>Ga0154912_108_pt2 | contig 17529 bp, 21 predicted proteins | sample RifCSPhighO2_01_FD_105881 | JGI IMG/M metagenome (GOLD analysis project Ga0154912, IMG submission 105881) | Caulobacterales bacterium RIFCSPHIGHO2_01_FULL_70_19 | reverse complement strand
CGCCGGCCCGGACGACGAGCCGGGCCTGGTGCACTTCGCCCTGGCGGCGACCGGCGCGCCGACGGTCCACGAGGAGCACCACTTCGGCGACGTCGGCCGGGGCCCGGTGCGGCTGGAGTGCCTGCGGGTGGCGCTGCGCCTGCTGCGCGAGGCGGTGTCCTGATGCGCTGGCCGCTGACCCTCGGCCTGGTCGTGGGGGCGGTGATCCTCGCGATCGTGGTCTGGTACGCCTCCGGCGGCCGGTTCCTGTTCTTTTTCCTCCCCCTGCTCATCGGCCTGCCGCTGCTCGGACGCGGGCGCCGCTGACGGGGGTTCACCGCCGCGCCCCCGGGCCGGCCCAGACCGGAGTTGAATATGGAAGGATTTCCCTGGCTGATCGTCCTTGTCGGAGGACCGCTCATCCTCGGCGTGCTGTTCGCCTGGGCCAAGCTGCGCAATGCGGGCGTCAACCGCCGCGTCGATCCGGACACGCCGTCCGACGACCCGTCGAAGGGCATGCCCGGCCACGACTGACCCGGCCAACGGTCACCATCCGTTAACCGCGTTGAAAGGCCCCTCGCGCGAGGGTGCGCGCGTATGTCCGGGGCCCGCGCAACCAGGCGAATCCTGAAGTCGACCGTGGCCGCCGCCGCGGCCGGCGCCGTCGCGCTCGCGCCGCTCGCCCCGCTGGCCCAGGAGTCCGGCGCGGCGCTGGACCCGGTGACCATCCGCGTCGGCGCCAACGACGCCTTCACCCGGGTCGAATTCGCCGGCGTCATCGGGGCCCGCTCGCAGGTCCGCCGCGAGGGGCGCGACGTCGTGGTGCGCATCGGCACGACCGCCGCGCCGGACGTGTCGCGCCTTCGTGTCGATCCGCCGCCGGGGGTCGAGAAGGTCGAGACCCGCGCCGTCCGCGGCGGCACTGAACTGGTGCTGACCCTCGCCGAGGGGGCCGGGATCCGCAACGGCGTGGCCGACGGCGCGGTCTGGCTCAACCTCTACGCCCGGGCGCCCGCCGCGCCCGCAGACGCCGCCGCGGTCGCGACGGTGCCGGTGACCTCGCGCGCCATGCCGGACAAGGTCACCCTGGAATTCCGCTGGGACGAGCCGGTCGGGGCCGCGGTTTTCCGGCGCGGGGAGGCGGTGTGGGTGGTGTTCGACCGCGCCGCCCGCCTCGACCTCGCCGGCGCCGAGGCGCTGGGTCCCGCCTCGTCGGCCCACTGGACCGGCGGGCCGGACCACGTCGCCCTGCGTATCGCCGCGCCCGTGGGTCTGGCCGTGACGGCCGAGGCGCGCGGGCCGGTCTGGACCGTGACCATCGGCGGAACCGCGGCCGCGGTCGAGGGCGTGGCGATCGAGCGCGACGCGAGCGGCAAGCCCGCGCTCGTGGCGCGCATGGCGGGCGCGACGAAGGCCGTCTGGATCACGGATCCCCTGGTGGGAGACCGGTTCGCCGCGATCACCGCGCTGGCTCCAGGGAAGGGATTCGGCGATCGCCGCCGCACGGTCGATCTGGCCCTGCTGCCGACGGCGCATGGCCTCGCTGTCGAGACTCCCGTCCCCGACCTGACGATTCGCGCCGAAGGGGACCTGGTCACCCTCGAACGCCCCGGCGGCCTCATTCTGTCGCCGCCTTCCGCCGCCCTTGAGGCGGCGGCCGCCGGGCCGGGCGCGCCCGAGAAGGCGCGGCACGCCGGGCTGATCCTGTCGCAGTGGGCCGATTCAGGCCACGCCGGCTTCGCGGCCCGACACAGGGAGCTGCAGGACGCGGCGGCCGCGGAAGCCGTCGCGGCCGGCGAGGATCCCCGGGCGCCGGTCGAGGCGCGGCTGGCGCTGGCCCGCTTCCTGGCCGGCTCGGGCCTCGGCTACGAGGCCGTGGGCGTGCTCAACGCCATCGTCGCGCAGGCGCCCGGCATGGCGGGCGAGCCGGAACTGCGCGGCCTTCGGGGCGCGGCCCGCGCCTCCATCGGCCGCTTCGAGGAGGCCCAGGCCGACTTCGCGTCCGCCGCCGTCGCCGGCGATCCCGCGGTCGCCGTCTGGCGCGGCTACATCGCCGCCCGTCAGGGCGACTGGGCGGGCGCCCGGCAGGCGTTCGCGGCCGGCGCCCGGGTGGTGGACGACTTTCCGCCGGTCTGGCGCGCGCGCTTCGGCGCCGCCCATGCCGAGGCGGCGCTGGAGAGCGGCGACCTTCCGGCCGCCCGCGCCCTGCTCGCCTACGCCTTCAGCCAGGACGTTCCCGCCGCCGAGCAACTGGCCGCCCGCCTTGTCCAGGCGCGGCTGTTCGAGAAGGAAGGCGTGGTCGACCGGGCGCTGGCGGTCTACACCGCCGTCGGCCGGGCCCCGCTCGAGAAGGTGGCCGTGCCGGCGCGGCTCGGCGTGGTGCGGCTTTCACTCGGCAAGGGAACGATGAAGGCCGACGCGGCGGCGAAGGAGCTCGAGGCCCTGCGCTGGCGCTGGCGGGGCGACGCCGTCGAGCTGGCGGTGATCCGCGAGCTGGGCCGGCTGTATCTGTCGCAGGGGCTTTATCGCGAGGCGCTGACCGCCCTGAAGGGGGCCGGCTCGCGTCTCAGCCGCCTGCCGGCGGCGACCGAGTTGTCCGCCGATCTGTCGGCGGCTTTCCGCATGCTGTTCCTCGAGGGTGGCGCTGACGGCCTGCAGCCGGTGCAGGCGCTCGGCCTGTTCTACGACTTCCGCGATCTCACCCCGATCGGGGCGGACGGCGACGAGATGGTCCGACGGCTGGCGCGACGGCTGGTCGACGTCGACCTGCTCGACCAGGCCGCCGAACTGCTCAAGCACCAGGTGGACGAGCGGCTGGAGGGTGTGGCCAAGGCCCAGGTCGCCACCGACCTGGCGCGCGTCTATCTGATGGACCGTCAGCCAGAGGCGGCGCTGCAGGCCATCTGGAGCTCGCGCACCACCCTGCTGCCGAGCGCCCTGAACGCCGAGCGCCGCGCCTTGGAGGCCCGCGCCCTGACCGGCCTCGGCCGCTACGACCACGCGCTGGAGGTGCTGGGCGCTGACGCCTCGCCCGAGGCCCGCGACGTGCGCGCGGAGGTGTACTGGAAGCAGGAGAAGTGGGCCGAGGCCGCCGCCCTGTACGACGCCCGTCTCGGCGACCGCCACGCGAATCCGGCCGCCCTTTCACCCGACGAGGAGGCGCGGCTGATCCGGGCGGGGGTGGGCTATTCGCTGGCCGGGGACGCGGACGCCCTGGCGCGGCTGTCGACCCGCTACCGGCCGTTCGTGGACGGCGCGCGCTCGAAGACCGCCCTGTCGATCGCGCTGGCCGGCATGGACGGCGCAGGATCCCCGACCGACTTCGCCGCCCTGACGGTCTCGGCCGACACCTTCGCCGGCTGGGTCGCGGCCATGAAGGAGGAGCTCAGACGCAAGACGGGCGGAGACCGCCCTGCGGCCCCCGCCCGTCCTCAAGCGGCAGCGGCGGCGGCGCCGGCTGCCCGGCCCGCCGCCTGATCCGGCTTACTTGTTGACGGCGTCCTTGAGCGGCTTCGAGACGCGGAAGCGCACGGCCTTCGAAGCGGCGATCTTGATCGTCTGGCCCGTGGCCGGGTTGCGGCCTTCGCGGGCGGCGCGCTCGGCGGTGTCGAACACGCCGAGGTTCGAGATGCGGACGTCCTGACCCGAGGTCAGCGACTTGTGGATGTTCTTGACGACGGCGTCGAGGACGCGGCCGGCGTCGGCTTGGCTGACGCCCGCGTCCTTGGCGACGGCGGCGATGAGTTCGGCTTGAGTGGTCATTGTGGGTCGTTTCCCGATTGAAGTTCGCCCCCCGATTCCGGGGCGATGACCGGGGGATCAACGCCGCTTTTTCGCCGCATGGCAAGCGGCTTTGCCTCGGAAAGCCTTGCAGACTGGGGATTTACCCTGTTCCCGAAGCTCTCTGGAAGCTCTCGACGAGGCTCCCGGCGACCAGCCGCCAGCCGTCCACGAGGACGAAGAAGATCAGCTTGAACGGCAGCGAAACCACCACCGGAGGCAGCATCATCATGCCCATCGACATGAGCACGCTGGCGACCACCAGATCAATCACAAGGAACGGAACGAAAAGGAGAAATCCGATCTCGAAGGCGCGCTTCAACTCGCTGATCATGAAGGCCGGCGTGACCACCCGCAGGGGCAGGTCGACGGCGCTCTGCGGAGCCTCGATCTGCGACAGTCGGGTGAACAGGGCGAGGTCGTCCTGGTCGACCTGGCCGAGCATGAAGGTCTTCACCGGTTCGGAGGCTGCATCGAAGGCCTGGGGCAGCTCCATCTGCTGATCCATCAGCGGCCGGATGCCCGAATCATAGGCGTCCTGCCAGGTCGGAGCCATGACGATGGCGCTCAGGAACAGGGCCAGCGACACCAGCACCGCGTTGGGCGGCGACTGCTGCATGCCAAGGGCGGTGCGCAGCAGCGACAGCACCACGACGATTCGCACGAAGCTGGTGGTCATGATCACGATCGACGGCGCCAGCGACAGCACCGTCATCAGACCGACCAGCTGCACCACCCGCTGGGTCAGGCCGGCGCCGGTGCCGAGGTCGATGTTGATCGCCGCGCCGGACTGCGCGGCCTCCTGCGCCAGCGCCGCCAGCGGCCAGATCAGGCAGAAGGCGGTGGTCAGCAGCGACAGCAGCGCCGCGCGCTTCAGCTCGGCGCGGGTCGGAACGACGAACAGGGCGGCGGCCTTCACTGCCCGTCCCCGCGCGGCTCGATCAGTTCGCGGCCTTCGCCGAGCAGGAGCAGTCGTTCCTCGGCGTCGACCCGCACCAGCACCAGCCGGCGGGCCGGATCCAGCACCAGGGTCTCGATCACCTGCATGCGCCGTTCGCCGCGTTCGGCGCTCAGCTTCGCCAGCAGCTGCGGCGCGTAACGCCGCGCCGCCCAGGCCGCCAGTCCGATGACGCCAAGGGTGAAGGCGAGGGCGAACAGGGCCCTGAGCAGGTCGAGGAAATTCATGCGGCGCGGCCCCGCCGGCGCCTGTGCCGGCCGCCGCAGACTCCCGCGACGATGGTTAACGCCCCGTTGAGATAACCCTCCATTAACCATGGAGGCGGCAGTTTCTGCCCATCGAATCGTGGGCGATCCGCGCCCCTCCGCCCGATCAGGGGAAGACGCCTTGGGCTTCGCCGACCTGCCGCTGCTCAGCCAGATCAAGGGCCGCCTGACGTGGCTCGACGAGCGCCAGCGGGTGATCGCCCAGAACGTCGCCAACTCCGACACCCCCGGCTACGTCAGCCGCGACCTGCAGCTGCCGACGGACTTCGCCGCCGCCCTGCGCGAGGGAGGCGGGGTCCGGATGGCGCGGACCAGCGCCATGCACATCGCGCCGGCTGGACAGCCTGCCCGTTTCGATGCGGTCGCCGCGCCGGACTCCGAGACAACCCTCGACGGCAACGCGGTGGTGGTCGAGGAGCAGATGCTGAAGATGGCCGAGAGCCGCATGGCCTACGACGCGGCCATCGGCTTCTACCAGAAGTCCATGCAGATGCTGCGCATGGCCGCCCGCCCCCCGGGCCGTTGAGCGCAGGGGAGTAGCCGATGCCCGATCCCGTCCCGCCCCGGAACAACGCCATGGCCGTGGCCGCCAGCGCCCTCAAGGCGCAGCAGTCGCGCATGCGGATCATCGCCGAGAACATCGCCAATGCGCAGTCGACGGCGCAGGTCGCCGGGGGCGAGCCGTACCGCCGCCAGATACCGGTCTTCCAGGCGCGCGAGATCGACGGCGTCACCGGCGTGACGCTGGCCGAGGTCCGCCCCGACCAGCGCGACTTCCGGTCCGAGTACGACCCGTCCCACCCGGCCGCCAACGCCGAGGGCTACGTGCTGCGCCCCAACGTCGACACCCTCGTCGAGGCCATGGACATGCGCGAGGCCCAGCGCGCCTACGAGGCCAATCTCAACGTCATCGAGACGGCGCGGTCGATGGAGATGCGCACCCTCGACCTGCTCAAGAAGTAGAGGCTGAGCCATGAACCCCTTGCTGGCGGCCAAGGCCTACGCAGCGGTCCAGGGCGGCGCCCTGCCGACCGCCCCCGCCGCGCCCGCGGCGGAGTCGGGCTTCGCCGATCTGCTGACCAACGTCATGGGCGACATGACCGCCGCCTCGCGCGCGGCCGAGACGCAGATGGCCTCCGCCGTGCAGGGGCAGGGAAGTCTGATCGACGTGGTCACCGCCGTCTCCTCGGCCGAGGCCTCGCTGGAGACGGTCATGGCCGTCCGCGACCAGGTGATCCAGGCCTACCAGGAGATCATGCGGATGCCGATCTGACGGCGTCCGTCAGGGCTGCGGCGCGCGGCCCCTGAGCCACTGCGACAGCACCCGCTTCTCGCCCCGCGTCGGCGGCAGGCCGGCGTGGCGCGTGCGCCGGTCGACCGTCCCGTCGGGCAGGGTGTTGGCCCACAGCAGGGCGTCGCCCTTGCGGCCGCGCCAGCGCAGGCCGCCCGCCTCGAACGCCGTCTCGCCGCCCTCGTAGTCGTCGTTCAGGTAGACCAGGCAGGTGGCGATACGCTGGCCGCGCCGCCGCAGGTCCTCGGCGTAGGCCGGATTGGCGGGATCCAGCCAGTCGACGTGCCAGTCGAAGCGTTGGCCGATGGCGTAGCGCAGCACCTGGGTCCACTCGAGCCCGGCGACCGGCAGGCCCGCGGCCCTGGCGATCCGTTCCCGCACCACCGCCAGGACGACATCCATCTCGGGCAGCTCGAAGCGCGCCGCGTCGTTGTTCCGCACCGCCTCGCGGCGGCCCTCGCCGGTGCGCGGATCATAGACCAGCGCCGGCGAGATCACCGCCTCGGCCCGGCGGCACAGGCGATCGCATACCGCCGCCGGCAGGAAGCTCCCGATCGTCAGGATCGCCGGCCCGCCCGCCGGCAGCGCCCGCGGCGGCGGGGCCGTCAGCCAGGCCTCCATGTCGACCCGCCCGTCCGAATCGCCGAGCAGGGCCAGCTCCTCGACCGCCGGCGCGAAACCCAGGGCCGCCGCCTGCCGGAGCAGCTCCAGCGCCGCGTCCCAGTCCTGGGCCACGCCCAGCCCCATGGCGGTCAGCACCGCCAGCCGGTGCGCGGCCGCTCCGTCGCCGGCGTCGGCCGAGCGGCGCAGGGCGGCGGGATCGGGAGCAGGGGAGAGGCGGGTCACCGCCCGGTTCTACGTCCGCTCGGCCGCCGTCGCAAAGCTTACGGCGATTTCATCTGGCGGCGCGCATCCGGCGCCCGGCGGCGCGGCCTCTTCCTGCCGCAACACCGGAGCCTCCATGACCCGCCTCTCGCTCGCCGCCTGCGCGGCCGCCCTGCTCGCCGCCGCCGTTCCCGCCGTCGCCGCGGCCCAGCCGGCGCCTCAGCCCGTCACCCTCGTCCGGGCTGGAAACCTGTTCGACGCCGAGGCGGGCCGGATGGTCGGGCCGCGCGACATCCTGATCCGCGGCAGCCGGGTCGCCGAGGTCGGGCAGGGCCTCGCCGCGCCCGAGGGAGCGACCGTGGTCGACCTGTCGCGCTGCTCGGTGATCCCGGGGCTTATCGACGGCCACACCCACCTGCTGCTCGAGGAAGGCTTCTCCGAGAACCTTTCGATCGTCGCCGCCCGCGACCAGGCCATCCAGGGCGACGTGGTGCGCAGTCTCGCCGCCGCCCGCCGCTCGCGCGAGTACCTGGAGGCCGGCTTCACCAGCGTGCGCGATCTCGGCAATTCGGGGCGCTTCCTCGACCTGATGCTGGAGCAGGGAATCCGCGCCGGCTCGGTGCCCGGCCCGCGCATCTACGGTTCCGGCCCCGGCCTGGCGCCGGCCGGCGGTCAGCTGGAGCCGCAACCCCACGATCCGCACCATCTCGTCGCCGCCGAATACCGCATCGTCAACGGGGTCGACGACGCCCGCGCGGCGGTGCGCGAGGCCATCGCCCGCGGCGCCGAGGTGATCAAGATCTACGCCGAGGCGACGCCCCAGCGCACCCGCCTGTCCCCGGAGGAGATGGCCGCCATCGTCGCCGAGGCGAAGCGCCACCGGATTCCCGTCGCCGCCCACGCCACCGGCGATCCGGCGGTGCGCGAGGCGGTCGAGGCGGGCGTGACCTCGATCGAGCACGCCTATCAGATCTCGGACGACACCCTGCGCCTGATGGCCGAGAAGGGCGTCTGGCTGGTGCCCACCGACGTCTCGCTTGAGCGGGCGCTCGAGATCACGGCCGGCTGGCCGCGACAGCCGCCGCGCGAGGAGGTCGAGCGTCACCTCGAGGAGAGCCGCGACCGGATACGCCGCGCCCGCCGGCTGGGCGTCCGGATCGCCGCCGGTTCCGACGCCTATGGCCCCTACGAGCGGGGCCGGGGCGCCTCCGCGCTCGGCGTGCTGGACGCCTATGTCGAATCCGGGATGAGCCCGGCCGAGGCGTTGCAGAGCGCCACCTGGGAGGCGGGCCGCATGCTCGGCGACGACGGCCTGGGCGTTTTCCGCCCGCGCGCCTGGGCCGATCTGGTCGCGGTCGAGGGCGACCCGACCGAAAGCCTGGCGCCCCTGCGCACGCCGCGCCTGGTCATGAAGGCCGGCCGGATCGAGGCCGGAGCCGCCAGCGCCTGCGCCGGCTGAGTCGGGAACCGGACCCGCGGCCCGGCGCTCCTCCCGGAACCACGGAGGCCGCCATGCTGAAGGACCACGACGCGTCCGCCATCGTCGCCGTTCGCGATATGGAGCGGGCCCGACGCTTCTATGCGGAGACGCTCGGGCTCGAGCCCGTCGGGGCGGGCGGCGACGGGCCGATGGTCTTTCGCACGGGCGCGACCCGCCTGTGCGTCTATCCCTCGGAGTTCGCCGGGACCAACCAGGCCAACGCCGTCGTCTGGGGCGTCGGCGAGGCGCTCGAGAGCCTCGTCGCCGACCTGCGGCGCAAGGGGGTGGCCTTCGAGCGCTATGACATGAAAGGTGCGAGCTTCGCCGACGGCGTCCACCGCTTCGGCGATTTCCGCGCGGCCTGGTTCAGGGATCCGGACGGCAACATCCTGCACCTGAACAGCGGCGACTGACCTCAGCCCTCCAGTGAAACCACCGGCTGGAGAATCGTGGCCTTGCGCGCGCGCCGGCTCTTCATCCAGGCCCGGATCCGGTTCTGGATCGGCTGGTCGACGGCGACGTGGAACAGCCAGGCGAACAGGAAGGCCGCGATCACCCCGGCCGTCCAGATCGCCCATTGCGCCGCCACGGGCAGGGCGAGCCGGGCGATGGCGACGTTGGCCACGCCGAACCAGGCGATGCGCACGACCTCGTTGGTGATGAACATGGAGAAGCTGACCTGCGCCGCCTTCTCCACCCATTTCGACGGCCGCGGCGTCGGTACGGCGCCGGCCGCGAGGATGATGATCGAGATGCAGGCCAGGGAGACGAGGGCGTGCTTGTCGAAATACTGTACGAAGGCCAGCAGCAGGGCCGCGCCGACGCCGGCCCAGCCCGCCAGCCGGGGCGCGATCCAGACCTTCTGGGCGAACCACGCCAGCGCCATGCCGAGGAAGAACAGCGGCAGGGCGCGGAAGAAGCCGAAGCCGAGCGGCATCTGGTAGACAGGATAGCCGAGCAGGGACCAGGTCAGCTGGTTCGCCAGCAGATAGAGGCCGACTCCGAGGCCCAGCGTGCTCCACGGCCCCAGCCTGGTCAGCCCGCGCAGCAGCCACGGGAAGGCCAGGTAGCAACCGATCAGGGCCGAGATCGACCAGCTGGGCGCGTTCCAGCCGTAGCCGCCGGGGACGCCGTACGCCTGGGTCAGGGTCAGTTGCGCGCCCAGCTGGTCCCAGCGGAACCATTCCGGCGCGCGCGGCGCGAACCCCAGCATGCCGCCGCCGACCACGAGGACCACCAGCGCCAGCCCCATCATCAGGTGCGCCGGCACGACCCGCAGATAGCGCTTGAGGAAGAAGTCTCCCGCCGACATCCGGCCCCCCGCCACGGAGGCGCCGTAGACCCGCATCAGCACATAGCCGCTGTCGATCAGGAAGAAGTTCGTCAGCAGGAAGCCGCCCCGCTCGAACACCGGGTGGACGTGCTCGGCCAGCGCCAGCGGGCCCGCGCCCTGGAAGTGATGAAGGATGATCAGCCCGGCCACAATGAAACGCAGCGCATCCAGCCAGCCGCCGCGCACGATGGGCGGTGTCTCATTCCGGGTCGAAATCGCGGTCCAGGCCATGGCAAAAGCCTCCTCGGAGGCGAATTCCGCAAGGACCGGGCCGCGAGGGCGCCGTCGGGGACCGCCGCTGGCGCGAGGAAGCCGCGCGTGCGAGGAGCTCGCCGCTGCAGGAGGGAGGCGGAGATGGATTCGTTCACCACATCAGGGATGGTCTCGGGCGAACCCCGGGTGTGGTTGCGGTTCGAGGGTCTGGCGCTGTTCGCGGCCGCGGTCTGGGCCTACTCCCGGACGGGCCTCGGATGGCCCGTCTTCGCGCTCCTCTTTTTCGCGCCCGACCTCAGTCTGCTCGGATACCTGGCCGGACCCCGCCTCGGGGCGGCGCTCTACAACCTCCTGCACTCGACGATCGGCCCCCTCGCTCTCGGCGGCGCGGGGCTGGCGACAGGGCACTGGGCCCTCGCCGGAGTCGCCGCGATCTGGCTGGCCCACGTCGGTTTCGACCGTGCGCTCGGCTATGGTCTGAAGCACCCCGGCGGCTTCGCGCTCACGCACCTCGGACGGATCGGCCGACTTCGACCGGAGCCGCGGCCGTAGTCGTGATCAGCCCCGGACCAGCCGCAGGAACTCCTCGCGGGTGCGCGGGTCGTCGCGGATCACGCCCATCAGGCAGCTGGTCGACAGGCTCGCGCCCGCGGTGTTGACCCCCCGCAGCGTCATGCAGCTGTGTTCGGCCTCGATCACCACCCCGACGCCCTGCGGCCGCAGCACCTCGTGGATGGCGGTGGCGATCTCGGAGGTCATCTTCTCCTGGATCTGCAGTCGGCGGGCGAAGCCGTGCACCACCCGCGCCAGCTTGGAGATGCCCACGACCCGATCGGTCGGCAGGTAGCCGACGTGGGCGCGGCCGACCACCGGCAGCATGTGATGCTCGCAGAAGCTGACGAAGCGGATGTCCTTCAGCACCACCAGCTCGTCGTAGCCGCCGACTTCCTCGAAGGTGCGCTCCAGATACTCCCGCGGATCGCTGGCGTAGCCGGCGAACAGTTCGCGGTAGCTGCGCGCCACCCGCGCGGGCGTGTCGAGCACGCCTTCCCGGTCGGGGTCGTCCCCGGCCCAGCGGATCAGGGTGCGGACGGCGGCCTCGGCTTCGGCCTGGGAGACGGGTGCGTCGGTCATGCCCGCCTTAGACCGCGTCGGGCGCGGAAGTTCCAGCCCCGGCGCCTCACTCCGTTCCGAGACTGAGGCGGCTGATCAGCACAGCCGCGCGCTGCGACTGCCGCACCAGGCTGTTCAGGTCGACCCATTCCCCCTCGGCGTGAGCCCCGCCGCCGGCCACGCCCAGACCGGCGAGGGTCGGCACGTCCGCGGCGACGAAGCCGCTGTCCGCCGCCCCGCGCCGCGCCGGATCGTATTCCGCCATCTCCGGCAGACCGAGATCGCGGTTCACCGCGTTCAGCCGGGCCAGCAGCGCGCGGCTTCCCTCGCTCGGGGCCATCGGGGGATAGCCGTCCTCCGCGAACACCAGTTCGGCGTCCGTGCGGGGCAGGTGCTCGGCGACGATCGCGGCCATCCGGGCGCGCACCCGCGCGTCCTGCTCCGGCGTCAGGGTGCGCAGATCGCCCCGGGCGACCGCGGTCTCCGCGACGATATTGGTCTTGCCCGAGGCGGTGACGCGGAAGCCGGCTTCGTCGATCGCGGCCGGCGTGCCGCCGGCCAACACCCCGACGTTGTAGGTCAGGTTCGGCTCGGGCAGCTCGCGGCGGAAGGCGTCGAGAATGCGGGCCATCTCATAGATGGCGCCGTAGCCGAGCGCATCGTTGAAGACGCCGCTGGAGTGCCCCGTCCGGCCGGTGGTGGTCAGCGTCCAGCTGGACGAACTGCGCCGGGCCACGGTGCCGAAGTCCCGCCCGTCCTCGACCGCCAGGTTCTCGAACTCCAGGGCGTAGTCGGCGGCGCGTCCGGCTTCGACCAGGTCGCGCCGGGCGATCTCCAGCGGCGATCCAGGCCGTTCCTCGTCGCCGGTCAGGACGACGGTGACGTTGGCGTCGCCGAGGGTTCCCGCCGCCTGCATCGCCCGCAGGGCCGCGACGATCACCACCACGCCGCCCTTGTCGTCGCCGATGCCGGGCCCGGTGGCGCGGTCGCCCTCGCGAGCGAACCGCTGGAAGGGGCTGTCCGTCTCGAACACCGTGTCGAGGTGGCCGATCAGCAGCACGTTGCGGCCCGGTCCGGCGTGGGCGGCGACCAGATGCCCGGCCCGGCCGGTCTCGCCCATGTCGATCCAGCGCACCTCGAAGCCCAGAGGCTCCAGCTCCTGCCGCACCATCTCGCCGACGGCGCGCACGCCCGCCGCGTTCAGCGTGCCGCTGTTCTGGTTGACCAGCCGCTCCAGCAGGTCGACGTGCCGTCCGTGCTCCGCCTCGACCGTCGCCATCATGGTCCGCTCGGGCCCGGCGGCCTGGGCGAGGGCCGGGCCGGCGAGGGCGAGCGACAGGGCGGCGGCGAGGATCAGGCGCATGGGAGACTCCATCCGGCGAGGCCGTGAGCCTTGTCCATCCTCCGGCGGGAGTAAACCGCGCCGACATCGCTAACGCCCCGTTAACCACGCTCCCGGCATTTCTTGCCCGGTATCCCGGGAGTGCGAGTAGCGATGAACGGCGCGGAAGTTCTGGACGTGGGGCGCGACGCCCTGTGGCTGACCATCCAGCTGTGCCTGCCCGTGCTGGTCGTCGGGCTGGTCGTCGGCGTCGCCATCGGCCTGTTCCAGGCGCTGACGCAGATCCAGGAGCAGACCCTGATCTTCGCCCCGAAGATCATCGCCATCTTCATCTCCCTGCTCCTGTTTCTGCCGCTGATGGGCGCCCTGCTCGGCGGCTTCATGCAGTCCATCGCCGCCCGCATCGCCGGCATGTGAGCCGGTGGAGCCCTACGCGACAGCCGATCAGGTCTGGCAGGGGGCGCTGATCTTCGGCCGCATCGGGGCCGTGCTGCTGATGCTGCCCGGCGTCGGCGAGAGCTATGTGCCGCCGCGCATCCGCCTGTCGCTCGCCCTGGTGATCAGCCTCGCCCTCTGGCCGGTCGTCGCCGGCTCGCTGCCGGGGCTGCCCGCGACGCTGGGCGGCATGGCCGGCTGGATCATCCGCGAGGTGCTCGTCGGCCTCGGCATCGGCGCCATCCTGCGCGCCTTCATGACCGCCCTGTCGACCGCCGGCGAGGCGGTGTCGCTGCAGACGGCGCTCAGCTTCGCCCAGACCGCCAACCCGCTGCAGGCCCAGCCCGGCACGACCCTGTCGGCCTTCCTGATGCTGCTGGGCACGACGCTCATCTTCGCCACCAACACCCACCACCTGTTCATCGCCGGCCTGGTGGGCTCCTACGACCTGATCTCGCCGGCCCGGCCGCTGGTGACCGGCGATTTCGTCTCCCTGGCCGTCGACACCGTCAACGACGCCTTCCTGCTGGGCATCCAGCTGGCCGCGCCGGTGCTGGTCTTCGGCCTGATCTTCAACCTCGCCTCGGGCCTCGTGGCGCGGGTCATGCCGCAGTTCCAGGTCTTCTTCGCCGCCGCGCCGCTCAGCATCATCCTCGGCCTGTCGGTGTTCGCCCTCAGCCTCGGGGTGGTCGGGACGGTGTTCATCGACCGCTACCGCGCCGTGGCCAACGTCTTCGTCGGAGGAGCCGGTGGCTGAAGGCGCCGATCCCGAGTCGAAGACAGAAGAGGCCACCCCGCGAAAACTTGCGGAGGCGCGCAAGAAGGGCGACGTCCCCAAGTCGCCCGACGTCGCCTCCGCCCTCAGCCTGCTCGGCGCCGCCGCCGTCATCCTGGTCGCCGGCGGCGTCTTCGCCACCTCCATCGCCGAGCAGCTGCTGCCCTTCATCGCCGCGCCGCATACCCTGACGGGCGGGCTCGACGCCGGGGCCGGGGTCGAGATCGGCGCCCGGGCCCTGTGGGCGGTGGCGCCGTTCCTCGGCGCCGTGATGCTGGCCACCATCCTCGGCGGGGCCGGCGGCAACCTGGCCCAGTCCGGCCTGCTGTTCACCGCCTCGAAGCTCAAGCCCGACTGGTCGCGGGTGAACCCCCTGGCGGGCTTCAAGCGCATCTTCGGCCCGGACGGCCTCGTCCAGTTCGTGAAGACCTTCCTCAAGCTGGCCGCCGTCGGGGTGATCTGCTGGCTGGTGCTCAAGCCCCACGCCCGCGAGCTCGAGAACCTGGCCGCCATGCATCCGGCCGCCATCCTGCCGCTGGCCCGCGATCTCGCCGTCGCCCTGCTGGGGTCGGCGATCGTCTTTCTCGGCTTCACGGCGGGGGCCGACTATCTCTGGCAGCGCTACCGCTTCGCCCAGCGCATGAAGATGACCAAGGAGGAGCTCAAGGAGGACTACAAGCAGTCCGAGGGCGATCCGCACGTTAAGGCCCGGCTCAAGCAGATCCGCGCCCAGCGCAGCCGCCAGCGGATGATGCAGAACGTGCCCAAGGCCACGGTCGTCGTCACCAACCCGACCCACTATTCCGTCGCGCTGCGCTACGAGCCGGACCAGGGCGACGCCGCCCCCGTCTGCGTGGCCAAGGGCGTCGACGCCCTGGCCCTGCGCATCCGCGAGGTGGCGCGCGAGCACGCCGTGCCGATCGTCGAGAACGTGCCGCTCGCCCGCGCCCTCTACGCCGCCGTCGACGTCGACGAGACCATCCCGCGCGAGCATTTCGAAGCTGCGGCCCGGGTCATCGGCTTCGTCATGCAGGGCCGGCGTCGCCGCTGACGCCCCCCTTAACGGCCCGTTTACCACACGGGCGGCAGTTTCTGCCTAGCGGGCCTTCTTTCAGTACCCGCGAGTATCGGGGCGGGGACGCGTGGGCGGCTTCACGGCGGCGTTGCAGAGGTTCGGGATCGGTCGACTGACCGTGGTGCTGGGCGTCGCCGCCGGGGTCGCGGCGGTGCTGGTCGCCCTGATGCTGCGCATCGGCCAGGCGCCGGACGCCCTGCTGTACTCCAACCTCGACCTGCGCGAGGCCTCGGAGGTCACCGCCGCGCTCGATTCCGCCGGCATCAAATACAGTTCGAAGGGCGACGGCTCGACCATCTTCGTCAGCCGCGACGAGGTCGGCGAGGCCCGCATGCTGGTCGCCGGCAAGGGCATCGTGACGTCGGGCAGCGTCGGCTACGAGATCTTCGACAACCAGTCGGTGCTGGGCCAGACCGAATTCCAGCAGAACCTCAACGCCAAGCGGGCGCTGGAGGGCGAGCTGGCCCGCACCATCCAGACCATGCGCGGCATCTCCTCGGCGCGGGTGATGATCGCCCTGCCCGAGCGCCAGCTGTTCCAGGCCCAGGCCGCCGCCCCGACCGCCTCGGTGGTGGTCGGCGTCACCGGCGGCCAGCTGACCGGAACCCAGGTCCAGGCGATCCGCAACGTCGTCGCCTCCTCGGTGCCGAACCTGAAGCCCGAGAAGGTCACGCTCACCGACACCTCCAACCGCACCCTGGCGGCCGGCTCGGACGACGCCGGCTTCTCGGCCGCCTCGGCCGAGGAGGCTCGCGGCCAGACCGAGGCCCAGCTGCAGGCCCGCATCAAGGACATCGTCGAGGGCGTCGTCGGCGTCGGCGCCGCCCGGGTGCAGGTCACCGCCGAGATCGACCACAGCCGCTCCACGACCCAGGAGCAGCGCTTCGACCCCGACGGCCAGGTGGTCCGCTCGATGTCGACCAACGGTTCCGAAAGCCAGGACACGACCGCCATGGCGGACGGCGGCGCCACGGCCGCGAACAACATTCCCGGCGGCGAGGCGCCGGGGGGCGCCCCGCTGGGCTCGCGCGACACCCAGACCACAGAGACCACCAACTACGAGATCTCGAACACCACCACGACCACCATTCGCGAGGCTGGCGAGATCAAGAAGCTGGCCGTGTCGGTCGCCGTCGACGGCCGCTGGACCCCGCCGGCGAACGGCGAGGGAGAGCCGACCTATGCGCCGCGCTCGGAGGAGGAGATCGCCCAGATCCGCGCCCTCGTCGCCGCCGCGGTCGGGATCGACGAGGAGCGCGGCGACCGCATCGAGGTGCAGAACGTCCGCTTCAGCCGCGAGGCCCTGCCCTCCGGCGGGACGGAGGCGGGCTCGTCGCTGTTCGACTTCACCAAGAACGACCTGATGCGCGGCATAGAGCTGCTGGTGCTGCTGGTCACCGGCGTGCTGCTGATCTTCTTCGTGCTTCGGCCGCTGCTGAAGACGGCCTCGGGCGGGGGCTCCGCCCCGCTTCAGCTGGCCGGCGCCGGCGGACCGGCGGTGACCTCGCTGCAGACCACCATCGTCGGCGGCGCGACGCCCCAGCTGTCCGGTCCATCCGACATGGAGCAGCGGCTCGACATCGCCCGGATCGAGGGTCAGGTGAAGGCCTCCTCGGTCAAGAAGGTGGCCGACTTCGTGGAGAAGCATCCGGAGGAGTCGACCTCGATCCTCCGCAGCTGGGTGCATGAAGGCTGATGGCCGCCGCCCGGATGATCAGCAAGAAGCCCGCCGTCGACGACGTGCGGAAGCTGACGGGCCCGGAGAAAGCCGCGGTCATCCTGCTGTCGCTGGGGGAGGACCACACCCGCCTCTGGCAGGGCCTCGACGAGGACGAGATCAAGGAGATCTCCCAGGCGATGGCGTCGCTGGGCACCGTCAGCTCCCAGGTGGTCGAGGAGCTGCTGGTCGAGTTCGTCTCGGGCATGAGCGGCTCGGGCGCGGTCATGGGCAGCTACGAGCAGACCCAGCGCCTGCTGACCGCCTTCATGCCGCCGGACCGCGTCGACGCGCTGATGGAGGAGATCCGAGGCCCGGCCGGCCGGACCATGTGGGACAAGCTCGGCAACGTGAACGAGGCCGTGCTCGCCAACTACCTGAAGAACGAATACCCGCAGACCGTCGCGGTGGTGCTGTCGAAGATCAAGCCGGACCACGCCGCCCGGGTGCTCACCGCCCTGCCCGAGGACTTCGCCCTCGAATGCGTCCAGCGCATGCTGCGCATGGAGCCGGTGCAGCGCGAGATTCTCGACAAGATCGAGCAGACCCTGCGCACCGAGTTCATGTCGAACCTGGCGCGCACCTCCAAGCGCGACAGCCACGAGCTGATGGCGGACATCTTCAACAGCTTCGATCGTCAGACCGAGGCGCGCTTCATCGGCGCGCTCGAGGAGCGCAACCGCGAGGCGGCCGAGCGCATCCGCGCCCTGATGTTCGTCTTCGAGGACCTCGCCAAGCTCGACCCCGGCGGCATCCAGACCCTCCTGCGCGCAGTCGAGAAGGACCAGCTGGCGCTTGCGCTCAAGGGTGCTTCGGAGAGCCTGCGCGAGCTGTTCTTTTCCAACATGTCCGAACGGGCCGCCAAGATCATGCGCGAGGACATGGAGAGCATGGGGCCGGTCCGCCTGAAGGACGTCGATCAGGCCCAGATGGCCATGGTCCAGGTC
>Ga0154912_131_pt4 | contig 17692 bp, 17 predicted proteins | sample RifCSPhighO2_01_FD_105881 | JGI IMG/M metagenome (GOLD analysis project Ga0154912, IMG submission 105881) | Caulobacterales bacterium RIFCSPHIGHO2_01_FULL_70_19 | reverse complement strand
GGGTCGAGCCGGTTCAGGTCCTCGCCGGCCGCTACCTCGTCGCCGTCCTGCCGGACGCCGCCGCCGTCAGGGCCGTTGCGCCCGACATCCGCGCCCTCTCGGCCATCCAGGGCGAGGCCGGCGAGCGGGGGCAGGTCATCGTCTGCGCCGGCGCCGACCCCGGCGACGACGTGGACGTGGTCGACCGCTTCTTCGCCCCGGGCTGCGGCGTCGACGAGGATCCGGCCACCGGCTCCGCCCACTGCATCCTCGGGCCGCTCTACGCCGACCGGCTGGGCCGGGCCGAGGTGCGCTTCCGCCAGGTCTTCCCCGGTCGCGGGGGCGACATCGTCACGGAGACCCGCGGCGACCGGGTGCGCCTGCGCGGGGCCGCGGTCACGGTGATCGAGAGCCGGCTTAGGCTGCGGCCATGAGAAAGGGGCGCGACCCTTTCGGATCGCGCCCCTTCGGCCCTCCGGGGAGAGAAGGCGCGGCCTACCAGCGACGGCCGTCGCGATCGCGGCGCTCGTAGCGGACCTGCCGCGACAGCTGGTCGTAGCGGCGGTCGAGCTCCTGGCGCTCGCGCCAGGTCAGGCCGCCGCGCTGGTAGCGGTACTCGAGCCGGACGAGCCGATCGAGCTCGTAGCGCAGCCGGGTCGCCTCACGGCGGCTCAGCTGGCCGTTGCGGACGCCGACGTCGATCCGGCGGTCGAGGTTGTACTTGCGCTGGGCGATCGGCTGCCAGCCGCGGAAGTCACGCTCGTAGCGATCTCCGCGGTCATGGCCGTAGCCGTACGACTGGGCCGCCGCCGGGACCGCGACGGACGCCGCGGCCAGGGCGAGGGCGGGGATGAGGGCTTTCTTGAACATCGGGGTCTCCTTGGCGTTCGCCGCAGCCGCTCGGGGCTACGTTGAGGAGACAAGACCACTTCGCGGCTGAGCCGTGCCTGAACGGCTTCCGTCAGCCGGCGTTCATCATCCTGAACCGACGGCCGGAGCGGTTCCGCTGGGGCGCCTTGGTGAAATATGATTACAATCCACGTTCAGCCGACGTTCAGAGCCTGAGGCCTAAATCCCGCCCCATGAAACGGACGTCAGCCCTTTTCGCCGCCGCCCTCGTCGCCGCCGCTCCCATGGCCGCGGTCGCGCAGGATCGCGAGCGCCCGCAGCGGCCGGACCGCCGTGAGCAGCTCGAGGAGCGCCCCCGCGTGAGCATGGCCCAGGCCGTCCAGCGCGCCTCGGCGGGCCGTCCCGGCCGCTTCCTGGGCGCCAGCAACCGGGGGGACATGATCGTGGTGCGGTGGGAATATCCCGGCGGCCGCGTCGCCGATATCCTTGTGGACGGCCGCACCGGCCGGGTGATCGGAGAACGCTGAATGCGCGTGTTGCTCGTCGAGGACGACGTCGACCTCTCCCGTCAGCTCAGGACGGCGCTGTCCGACGCCGGATACGCCGTGGATCACGCCGCGGACGGCGAGGAGGCCCACTTCCTCGGCGACACCGAGCCGTACGACGTCATCGTTCTGGATCTCGGCCTGCCGAAGATCGACGGCGTTTCGGTGCTGGAGCGCTGGCGGCGCGAGGGGCGCACGACCCCGGTGCTGATCCTGACCGCGCGCGGCGCATGGTCGGACAAGGTGTCGGGCTTCGACGCCGGGGCGGACGATTACCTGACCAAGCCGTTCCACACCGAGGAGCTGCTGGCCCGCCTGCGCGCCCTGCTGCGCCGCTCGGCGGGCATCGCCTCGGCGACCCTGACCTGCGGCGGCCTGCGCCTCGATCCGCGCGCCGCCCGCGCCAGCGTCAACGGCGAGCCGCTGCGCCTGACGTCGCTGGAATACCGGCTGCTGCACTATCTGATGATGCACCAGGGGCGGGTGATCAGCCGCACCGAGCTGGTCGAGCACCTGTACGACCAGGATTTCGACCGCGACTCCAACACCATCGAGGTGTTCGTCGGCCGCCTGCGCAAGAAGATCGGCGCCGAGCGCATCGAGACGGTGCGCGGCCTCGGCTACCGCCTGACGCCGCTGGCCGGGGAGTCCGAGGCGGCGTGACGGCCGATCCGGGGGGCGCATCGGACACCCAGGCGGGGGCCCGGTCGAGAGGCTGGGGCCGCTGGTTCGGACGTCCGGGCCGCAGCCTGACGCGCCGTCTGATCTGGCTCGCCTCGATCTGGATCGTGCTCGCCCTGCTGGCGACCGGCTGGACGCTGACCAGCCAGTACGAGGAATCTTCCCTGCGCCGTCTCGGCGCGGTGCTTTCGGACACGATCGACGAGGTGGTTCTGGCCACCAACACCGTTCCCGACGGCTCGCTCACCGTCGCCGAGATCAGGGACCACGAGACGCTTCGTCCCTTGTCGGGCAAATACTGGGCGGTGGCCGTCCCGACCGCTGACGGACGGCTGCGCATCGTGGTCCGCTCGCCCTCGCTCGCCGGCGAGGACCTGGTCATCCCCCGCGAGCTTCCGGACCGCCTGCGCGCGGCGCGCGGCGAGACCATCAGCTACAACGCCTGGGGCCCGCTGCAGAAGCGCCTGCGCGTGGCGGCCAGCATGAAGCAGTTGCCGGGCCGGACGGAGCCCGTCGTGTTCATGGCCGGTCTGGACCGTTCGACGGTCGACGCCGACACCCAGCAGTTCGCGACCTTCACCTGGGCGGCCCTGCTGATTCTCGGCCTCGGCCTGGTGGTCGCCGTTCTCCTGCAGGTCCAGATCGGCCTGCGCCCGCTCTACAGCCTGCGCAACGAGATCGCCGATGTGCGCAAGGGGCGGAGCGCGCGCATCGCGCGCAGCTATCCGCTCGAGATCCAGCCGCTGGCGGAACAGGTCAACCGCCTCCTCGACCACAACCAGGAGACCGTCGAGCGGCAGCGCACCCATGTCGGCAACCTCGCGCACGCGCTGAAGACGCCGCTGTCGGTGATGCTCGCGGAAGCGGACGTCCAGCAGGGCCCGCTCCCCGACATCGTCCGCAAGCAGACGGCGATCATGCAGGCCCAGGTCGACCACCACCTGCGCCGCGCCCGCGCCGCGGCCCGCGCCCAGATGCTCGGCGAACGCACGCCCATCGCCGAGGTCGTCGACGAACTCGCCGTGATGCTCGAGCGGGTGTTCGAGAGCCGCGGCGTCGAGATCGACTGGCGCGCGCCCGACGATCTCGCCTTCCGGGGCGAGCGCCAAGACCTGCAGGAGATTCTCGGCAATCTGATGGAGAACGCCTGCAAGTGGGCGAAACGGCGCGTCCGGGTCTCCGCCGGCGCGACGGGGCTCGGCCAGATGATCGTGGTGGTGGAGGACGACGGGCCGGGCTTGCCCGAAGCGCAGCGGGAGGCGGCGCTGCAACGCGGCATGCGCATGGACGAAACCACGCCTGGGTCGGGCCTCGGCCTGTCCATCGTGGTCGAGCTGATCCGCGCCTACGGCGGCCGGATCACCCTCGGCGACAGCGAGATGGGCGGCCTCAAGGCCATGCTGGAGTTGCCGGCGGCCGAAGCCTGAGCGCGCCGGAGAGGCGCTGTTAACCCGAATTGGGACAGTCTGCGTCCTGGTCCGGCGGCATGGCCGGTCGCCAAGGTAAACTAATGGCCGGGCTTTCCGCCGCCCATCGCAGTGCGCTCGCCGCGCTTCTCGCCCGCTGCGGCGACCCTGTGCTGCGGGCCGTCGCCGGCGCCGTCGCGCCGCTGCCGGGCGAGCGCGCGATCGAACTTCGCGCGATGCTGACCGAGGAAATGCGCGACCGGCGGCGGCGGAGCCTCGTGTTCGCGCCGCTCGCGCCGATGTTCCGTCCCCGCGCCGACAGGGTGGCGGCCATGACCTTCCCGGCCGAGGTTCTCCCGCGCCTCTGGCGTATCGCCAGCGAACGCGAGCCCGATCTGCTGCCCCGGCTCGACGACGAGGACGAGGAGGCCGACGCCGTCGCCGTGGCCAACCGCATCTGCCAGGCGGCGGCCTCCGTCGTCCGCGACCGTCCGGACCTGGTCTGGCCCGTCGACCTCGAGCCCGAGGCCCGCGAAGGCGGCCTCGCCGACCTCGCCGCCTGCCTCGATCTGGCCCATCTGGCGCGCCGCGCCATGCCGTCGATCGAGGTGTGGCTGAAGCGGCCGGACGGCGACCAGCTGGCCGAGCTCCGCCTGCTGGTGAAGGACGCCGCCGCGATCCACGCGGACGGGGCGCGGCGCCTGGTCGAGATGCTGTTCGCCCACCTCGAGGACGCCGTTCTGGTGCTGCGCATCGTCACGCGCACCTCGGGCGTCGCCGGACGGGAAGGCTTCCTCAGCGCCTCCGAACTGGCCGACTTCGTCGATCGCCTGCTGGACGGCGTCGCGGTTCGCGCCGGACGTCTGGCCGCGTACACGCCCCGCCTCGATGCGGAGGAGCTGCGCAGGGTGGTGGGCGATCTCGACTGGTGCGCCAACGTTCTGGGCGAGCTGGACGTCACCCTGACCCTGGATCCCGGCTCCCCGTGGGGCAAGTCGGTGCGCGACGCCCGCCTGAAGCTGGCGGACTGGTTGTCGGGCCTCATGCGCGCCGCCGACAGGGCGGTGGACAAGGCGCTGCCGCTGACCCGGGTCCAGATCGCCGGACGCATGAGCCGCAAGGCGCCCCTGCTCACCGCCCCGGGGCGCGGCGACGAGGTGGACGTCGCCCTCGCCCTGCTGCGCCTGACGGGCGCGGCCCGCGGCGCCAGCGCCACCTTCGGGTGCGAGTCCGACCGGCGGGCGCTGGAGGAGGCGCTGCAGGCCCGGCTGACCGACTACGCCGACCAGGTTCTGCTGATGGTCAACGACGGCGAAGCCCCCGACGAGGACCACGCGCTTCGTCTGGTCGCCGTCGCGGCCCGCTATCTGGAGGAGATCGGGGCCCGCGATCCCGCGCGCATCGTGCGTCGCCGCGCCGCAGTGGCCGGCGGCTCCGCGTCGCAGGACGGCCCCTCGTCCCAGGCCGCCTGATAGGCTACATCGCGCCGCGATGATGGTGTTCTGGATCATGACGGCCGTGCTGGCGGCCCTCGCCGGCCTGCCCGTGCTGGCGGGCGCTCGCCGCGGCGCCGACGCCGGCGAGGCGGTGGAGCTCGCCGCCGCCGACGCCGAGCTGGCCGATCTCGACCGGCTGAAGGCCCGCGGCCTGATGGACGAGGCGTCGTGGTCCGCCGCCCGGGCCGAGGCGGGCCGCCGCATCCTCGCCGGTCGACGCAGGGCCGCGCCGCTGATCGCAGGCGCACACGACCGGCTCTGGGTTCTCGGCGGGCTCGCCGCCGCCGGGGCCGCCGCCCTCGGCCTTTACGCCCTACTGGGCTCTCCGGGCGCGCCGGACCAGGGGTACGAACGCCGCGTCGACGAATGGGCGACCCGGCTGGACACCCTGCAGGCGCCCCAGATCGCCGCCGTCGCCGCCCGCGTCGTGGCCGAGCGGCCCGACGACCATGAAGCCCTGACCATGCTGGGGGCGGCCCGCTTCGAGGCCGGCGATCCGATCGGCGCCGTCTCCGCCTTCCGCCGGGCCCTGGCCCTCCGCCCCGACGACGCGCAGAGCTGGAGCCGGCTGGGCGAGAGCCTGGTGCGCGCCAACGGCGGGGCCGTCGACGGCGACGCCGAGGCCGCCTTCCGTCAGGCGCTGCGCCGCGATCCGAACCAGCTCGGGGCCCGCTACTTCCTCGGAGAGGCCGCCATGGCGCGAGGCGACGCCGCCGCCGTGCGCGAGATGTGGCTGCCGCTCATCGCCGCCCTCGACCCGCGCGACCCGCGTCGGGCCGATCTGGAGGCGCGCCTGCCGACCGGAGACGCCTCGTGAGCTGGATGCCGAAATCCCCCAAGGCCCGCCGCCGCCTGTGGGTGGTGCTGGCCGTCGCGCCGATCCTCGCCCTGGCGGTGGGCCTGTCGCTGTTCGCCATGCGGGACAGCGTGACCTTCTTCTTCACCCCGTCCGAGGCCACGGTCGAGAAGGCCCCGCCCGGCCGCGTCGTCCGCCTCGGCGGGCTGGTCGAGATCGGCAGCATCGAACGCGCGCCGACCGGCGAGGTCGCCTTCGAGGTCACCGACTCGGTCGCCACCACGCGCGTGGTCTACCAGGGCGACCTGCCCGACCTGTTCCGCGAAGGGCAGGGGGTGGTGGCGCAGGGCGCGTTCCTGCCCGATCGCACCTTCCGCGCCACCCAGGTCTTGGCCAAGCACGACGAGAACTACATGCCGCGCGAGGTGGCCGAGGGTCTGAAGGACAAGGGCGAGTGGCGGCCCGAGGCCACCCTCGTCGACGGAGCCTCGGAGTCGTGATCGTCGAAGCCGGCGCCTTCGCCCTCGTCCTCGCCTTCGCCCTGGCCGTGTTGCAGACCGGCCTGGCGGCGGCTGGCCGGCTGCGGCGCAGCCCGGTCCTCGCCGGCGCCGCCGACGGGGCGGCGCTCGCCTCGGCCGTCGCCGTGGCCCTGGCCTTCGCGGCCCTGATCCAGGCCTTCGCCGTCTCGGACTTCTCGGTCGCCAACGTCGCGGCCAACAGCCACACCGACAAGCCGATGCTCTACAAGGTGGCGGCCGCCTGGGGCAGCCACGAGGGCTCGCTGCTGCTCTGGTGCCTGGTGCTGACCGGCTTCGGCGCCGCCTTGGCCCGCGCCCGCAACCTGCCCTTCGGCCTGCGCACCTCGGCCGTGGCGGTCCAGGGCCTGCTCGGGGCCCTGTTCCTCGCCTTCGCCGTCTTCACCTCGAACCCGTTCGAGCGCCTCGATCCGGTCCCCTTCCAGGGCGCGTCGCTGAACCCGCTGCTGCAGGACCCGGCGCTCGCCTTCCATCCCCCCTTCCTCTACGCCGGCTACGTCGGCTTTTCGGTCTGCTTCTCGCTGGCGGTGGCGGCCCTGATCGAGGGCCGCGCCAACGCCGCCTTCTGGCCGGCGTGGGGCCGCTGGGTGCGCCCGTGGGCGCTGGCCAGTTGGGTGCTGCTCACCCTCGGCATCACCCTCGGCGCCTTCTGGGCCTACTACGAGCTGGGCTGGGGCGGCTGGTGGTTCTGGGACCCGGTGGAGAACGCCAGCTTCATGCCGTGGCTGGCGGGCGCCGCCCTGCTGCATTCGTCCATCGTCACCGAGCGGCGCGGGGCCCTGGCCGCCTGGTCCACCTTCCTGGCCCTGCTCGCCTTCACCTTCTCCATGCTGGGCGCCTTCCTCGTGCGCTCGGGGGTGCTGACCAGCGTCCACGCCTTCGCCGTCGACCCCGAGCGGGGGATGATGCTGCTGGCCATCCTCGGGTTCGCGGCCGGCGCGGCCTTCGCCCTGTTCGCCTGGCGGGCGCCGCAACTGAAGGGCGGCGGTCTGTTCGCGCCCGTCAGCCGCGAGGGCGGACTGGTGCTGAACAACCTGTTCCTGACCGCCGCCGCCGCCACCGTCCTGCTCGGCACCCTCTACCCGCTGATCCTCGAGGCGGCGACCGGGGCCACCATCTCGGTCGGCCCGCCCTATTTCGCCCTGACCTTCACGCCGCTGATGGCCGTGGCCCTCGTCGTCCTGCCGGCGGGCCCCTTCCTCGCCTGGAAGCGGGCCGACCTGCGCGGCGTGGTCCAGCGCCTCGCCGTCGCCTTCGGCCTCGCCCTGCTGCTCGCCGTCGCCGGCTGGTTCGCCTTCGAGCCGCGCAAGATTCTCTCCGCCCTCGGCATCGGCCTCGGCGCCTGGCTGATCCTCGGGGCGCTGGCCGAGACCGCCGAGCGGATCCGCCTGTTCCGCGCGCCCGCCGGCGAGACCCTGCGCCGCGCCCGCGGCCTGCCGCTCGCCGCCTGGGGCATGACCCTCGCCCACGCCGGCCTCGGCGTCTTCGTGCTCGGGGCGGTGGTCGAGAGCGGGTTCCGTGTCGAGGCCGCCCGCCCGCTGGCCGTCGGCGAGTCGCTGCAGGCGGGCAAGTGGACCGTGACCCTGAACGACGTGCGCATCGTCGAGGGGCCGAACTATCTGGCCGAGCAGGGCCGGCTGACCGTCGCCGTGCCGGGCGGCGCGACGCGTCAGGTCGTCGCCGAGCGGCGCTTCTTCCCGGCGGGCGGCCAGACCACCACCGAGGTGGGGCTCGACTTCCGCGGTCTCGACGATGTCTACGTCGTGCTGGGCGAGCGCGGCCAGACTCCGGCGGGGCAGCCCGGCTGGAGCGTGCGCGTGTGGTGGAACCCCTGGGCCCGGCTGATCTTCCTCGGCCCCGCCATCATGGCGGCCGGCGGCGCGCTGTCGCTGCTGGACCGCCGCCTGCGCCTCGGCGCCGGCGCGCGCAAGGCGAAGGCCGCGTGATGTCCGCGCCGTCCCGCGTGCGAGGCATGGTCCGGACGCTGCTGGCTCTGCTCAGCCTGTGCGTCGCCTCCGCCGCATGGGCCCAGGAGCCGCCGCCCGCGCCCGACCGGCCGCTGGCCGACGCCCGCCAGGAGGCCCGCGCCCAGGCCCTGTTCGACGACATCCGTTGCGTGGTCTGCCAGCACGAGGCCATCGCCGACAGCCCCGCCGGCATCGCGGCCGACATGCGCCAGCTGGTGCGCGAACAGATCGCCGCCGGCCGCTCCGACGCGCAGATCCGCGACGACCTCGTCCGCCGCTACGGCGACTTCGTCCTGTTCAGCCCGCCGGTGCGCATCGGCACCTGGCTGCTGTGGTTCGGTCCCTTCGTCGTCCTGCTGGCGGTCGCGGCCGCGCTGCTCGCCTTCGCCCGTCGCCGACGCCCCGAGACCGCGCCCCTGTCGGCGGAGGAGGAGGCCCGGCTGGCGGAAATCCTCGCCGACCGCCGTGATCCTGACGCAAAGCCGTCGGACGACTGACGGCTCGGGAGGCCATCCTCCCGCCGATGGCGTTGGTCCTGTGGACGAACGCCCTATATTGATCGCCTTACGGGCGCGCCGACGTCCGACCAGAGGGAACGCAGTCTGCCCATGATGAAGCGTAAGGAGTTCATGCTCGGGGCCGTCGCCGGCCTGACCTTCGCGGCCGCCGCCACCGCCGGCGGCGTGATCGACTGGCCGTCCGCCCAGGCGGGGCCGGTCGCCGGAGTCTCAGGACGTCTCGCCCCCAGCGCCGGCGCCGCCGGCCTCGCCTTCGCCCCGCCGCAGGGGGCCCCGCTCAGCTTCGCCGACATCTTCCAGCAGGTCGCCCCGGCCGTGGTGCAGATCGACGTCGCCACGCGCGTGCCGCGCCCCCGCACCCTCGAGCTTCCGGGCTTCCCCGGCTTCAGCATCCCGGTGCCGGAAGGCCAGACGCCGGAAGGCGAGGAAGGCGAGGAGGGCGAGGACGGCGCCACCGCCCTTGGCGCGGGCTCCGGCTTCTTCATCTCCGCCGACGGCTACATCGTCACCAACAACCACGTGGTCGAGAACGCCACCGAGATCACCGTCCGCCTCGCCGACGAGCGCGAGCTGGAGGCCCGCGTGGTCGGCCGCGACCCGGCCACGGACCTCGCCGTGATCAAGGTCGAGGGCTCCGACTTCCCGTTCGTCAGCTTCGAGGAGTCGGCCCAGCCGCGCGTCGGCGACTGGGTCATCGCCGTCGGCAATCCCTTCGGTCTCGGGGGCACCGCCACGGCGGGCATCGTCTCGGCCACTTCGCGCCAGAACATCGACCCGACCACCTCCAGCTACGTCGATTTCCTGCAGATCGACGCCGCCATCAACCGCGGCAACTCGGGCGGCCCGACCTTCGACATCTACGGCCGCGTCATCGGCGTGAACTCGGCCATCTACGGCAACCCGCTGGGCGGCTCGGTCGGCATCGGCTTCGCCATCCCGGCGACCATCGCCAAGCCGGTGGTCGAGGAACTGATGCGCGAGGGCCGCATCGAGCGCGGATACATCGGCGCCACGGTCGGCCTGATCACGCCCGAGATGCAGCGCAGCCTGCAACTGCCGAACCGCAAGGGCGCCTACATCGTCAGCGTCAACCCCGGCGGCCCGGCCGCCAGCGGCGGCCTTCGCGACGGTGACATCGTGCTGACCCTGAACGGCCAGGAGGTGCAGAACAACACCGACCTGACCCGCCGTGTCGGCCAGGCCAACCCCGGCGACACCCTGCGGATGGAGATCCTGCGCGACGGCCGTCGCCAGACGATCAACGTGCGTTCCGGCACCCGTCCCTCCGAGGCGGAGCTGAACGCGGGCGCCGAGGCCGGCTCGGCGCAGGGCCAGGCGCCGGCGCCGGAAGCGACCGGCTCGGAAGTCGGCGGCCTCATGGTCGCGCCGCTCAGCCCCGCCGCCCGCAGCCGCTACGACATCCCGGCCGGCGTGGAAGGCGTCGTCGTCACCGCGCCGGGTCGCGGAAAGGCCCGCGGCTTCCTGCCCGGCTACGTGATCACGCGGGCGGGCAACCGCACCGTGCGGTCGGTGGCCGACCTGCAGGCCGAGGTGGAAGCGGCCCGCCGCGGCGGCCACGGAGTCTTCCTCCTGGTGTGGACGCCGCAGGGCAACCGCCCGGTGGTGCTGGAGCTGCCGAAGTCTGAATAAGCCTTAACTGCCGGAACCGCCGCCGATGCGCTAACATCGGCGGCGATTCTCGTTAGAGGGGCTGATTCCATGCGCATTCTGGTGGTCGAGGACGACGCCGACGCCGCGACCGCCATGGTCCGGGGCCTGAGCGAGGCGGGGCACGAGGTGACCCACGCCGTCGACGGCGCCTTCGGCCTGCTGGAGGCGCAGAAGGGCGGCTACGACGTCTACGTCGTCGACCGCATGATGCCGCGGCTGGACGGCATCGGCATGGTCGAGACCCTGCGCAAGGACGGCGACCAGACCCCGGTGCTGTTCCTGTCGGCGCTGGGCGAGGTCGAGGACCGCGTCACCGGCCTCAAGGCCGGGGCCGACGACTATCTGGTCAAGCCGTACGCCTTCTCGGAGCTGATCGCCCGCGTCGAGGCCCTGTCGCGCCGCCGCGAGACCGGCTCGGTGGCCACCATGCTCAAGGTCGGCGACCTCGAGATGAACCTCATCGCCCGCACCGTCCATCGCGCCGGCCAGGAGATCGACCTGCAGCCGCGCGAGTTCCAGCTGCTCGAGTTCCTGATGCGCCACGCCGGCCAGTCGGTGACCCGCACCATGCTGCTGGAGAAGGTCTGGGAGTACCACTTCGACCCCCAGACCAACGTCATCGACGTTCACATCAGCCGCCTGCGCGCCAAGATCGACAAGGGCTTCGACAAGGCCATGCTGCAGACGGTGCGCGGGGCGGGATACAGACTGGAGGCCTGATGCGCCTCCCATCCCTCCTTCGCCGGACGCCCTTCCGGCTCACCCTGCTGTTCCTCGCCCTGTTCGCGGCGGCGGCCAGCGCCATCCTCGGCTACGTCTACGTCGCCTCGGCGGCCGAGGCCCGCGCCCGCGCCGAGGCGGCGGTGCGCAGCGAGCTCGACACCCTGACCGGCATCTACAAGGAGCGGGGCGTCGACGCCCTCAACCGGGCCCTGGTCGACCGCGCGCTGAGCGACAGCCCCTTCCTCTACCTTCTGATGGACGCCGAGGGCAGCGTCATCACCGGTTCGCTCAACGCCTCGCCGATCACCGACTACGCCGAGGGCGAGCAGTGGGTCACCTATCCCTATACCGACACCGACGCCGAAGGCCGGGTGACGCGGCCGCAGGCCCGCGGCGTGCAGGTGCGGCTTTCGTCGGGCGAGATGCTGTTCGTGGCCCGCTCGATGGGCGACACCGAGGCCTACCTGTCCCGCCTGACCCAGGCCCTGTGGGCGGCCATGGGCATCGTCCTGATGCTGGGGCTGGCCGGCGGCCTGCTGGTCAGCCGCAACATCGAGCGGTCGATGGCGCGCCTGAACCGGGTCGTCACCGCCGTGCAGGAGGGCGACCTCAAGGCCCGGGCCCCGCTGCGCAACGCCGGCGACGAGTTCGACGAGCTCGGACTGGGCCTCAACGTCATGCTCGACCGGCTGGAGGCCTCGATGGCCTCGATCCGCCACGCGGGCGACGCCATCGCCCACGACCTGCGCTCGCCGCTGACCCGCATGCGGGCCAAGCTCGAGGTCGCCCTGATCGACGCCGAAGCCGGCAAGATCGACGGCGTCGACGCCCTGCAACTGGCGCTGGACGAGGCGGACAGCCTGCTCAAGACCTTCAACACCGTTCTGGCCATCGCCCGGCTGCAGGCCGCTGCGGGCGCCGGCCGCACGCCGGATCCCACCCTGTTCGACGCCGCCGATCTCGCCGCCGACATGGCCGAGCTCTACGAGCCGGCCAGCGAGGACAAGGGGCTGGAGTTCTCGGCCGAGATCGAGCGCGGCCTGATGATCGAGGCCAATCGCCCCTTCCTGGCCCAGGCGCTGGCCAACATCATCGACAACGCCATCAAGTACACGCCGACGGGCGGCGCCGTGATGCTGCGCGCGCGGCGCCGCTCCTCGGGCGAGATCGAGTTCTCCGTCACCGACACCGGCCCGGGCGTGCCCGAAGGCGACCGTGAGCGGGTGATCGAGCGCTTCGTTCGTCTCGACAACAGCCGCACCGAGCCCGGCTCGGGCCTTGGCCTGTCGCTGGTCGGGGCGGTGATGGAGGCCCACGGCGGCCGCATCCAGCTCGACGAGGGGCCCGGGGAATATGGCGGCTTCGGCCCTGGCCTGCGCGTGGCCCTGGTGCTGCCGCCGGCGGCGAACGCGTGAGCGCGGGCCCGCTTCACACTCGTCTCGCCCCCTGCGGCCCCGTCCACGACGCCGCCGCCGCCGACCGCGCCCGTGAGCGACTGGCCGAGGCGGCGGGGCAGGGCGGCTGGGCGGACCTGCTCGACGCGGCGTGGCCGGCCCTCGCCCCGGTCTTCGCCGCCTCCCCCTATCTGTTCGGTCTCGCCCGCCGCTGGCCGGACATGCTTCGGGACCTCCTCGCCGACGACCCCGCCGCCCGGCTCGCGGACGTCCTCGCCCGCACCGGCGCGCTGACCGGCGGGGCTGATGAGCTCCGCGCCCCCCTGCGCCGGCTCAAGGGCGAACTGCACCTGCTTACCGCGCTCGCCGACCTCGGCGGCGTCTGGGATCTCGACGCCGTCACCGGCGCCCTGAGCCGCTTCGCCGACGTCGCCGCCCGCTCCGCCCTCGCCGCCGTGGTCCACGACCAGCGCGAGCGGGGCAAGGTCGTCAGCCCCCCCGACGACCCGCGCGGCCCCCTGCCGGGCCTCTTCGGCCTCGCCATGGGCAAGCACGGGGCGGACGAGCTCAACTACTCCTCCGACATCGACGTCAGCCTGTTCTGGGAGCCCGAGGTGGTGGCCGCGCTCGCCCCCGGCGTCGAACCGCAGCGCTTCCTCGACCGGCTCGCCCAGGCCTTCGCCGGTCTGATGCAGGAGCGCACCGGCGAGGGCTATGTCTTCCGGGTCGACCTGCGCCTGCGCCCCGACCCGTCCTCGACCCCGCCGGTGGTCGCCGTCCCCTTCGCCCTGACCTATTACGAAAGCGTCGGCCAGAACTGGGAGCGCGCCGCCTTCATCAAGGCCCGGGCCATGCTCGGCGACGTCCCCGCCGGCGAGGCCTTCCTCAAGGCGCTGCGGCCCTTCGTCTGGCGACGCAGCCTCGACTATCCGGCCATCCTCGACATCCAGTCGATCAAGCGCCAGATCCACGTCCACAAGACGGGTGAGGGGCTGGAGGCCGCCGGCGCCAACCTCAAGCTCGGCCGCGGCGGCATCCGCGAGATCGAGTTCTTCGCCCAGACCCAGCAGCTGATCCTCGGCGGTCGCGATCCGGGCCTGCGCCGATCCCGCACCGTCGACGCCCTCGCCGCCCTGCGCGACGCCGGTCACGTCTCGCCGGAAGTCTGCCAGGCACTTGCCGCGGCCTACGGCGAACTCCGCGCCCTCGAGCACCGGGTGCAGATGCTCGACGATGAGCAGACCCACGACCTGCCGCTCGATCCCGCGCGCCGCGCCGCCGTGGCCGCCCTGGCCGGGGAGGGCGACCTCGCCCGCTTCGACGCGGCCGTCGAGGCCCTGCTGGCCGGGGTGAACCGCCGCTATGGCGAGCTGTTCGAGGGCGAGGAGGAGCTGTCCTCCCCCTACGGCTCGCTGGTCTTCACCGGGGTGGAGAACGACCCCGAGACCCTGCGGACCCTGTCGCGCATGGGCTTCTCCGACCCGGCCGCCGTCGCCGACGCCATCCGCAGCTGGCACCACGGCCGCATCCCCGCGACCCGCACCGCCCGCGGCCGCGAGCTGTTCACCCGTCTCGCCCCCCGACTGCTCGACGCCATGGCCGGCACCGGGGCGCCCGACGCCGCCTTCCGCCGCTTCGCCGTCTTCTTCTCGGCGCTCAGCGCCGGCGTCCAGGTCCAGGCCCTGTTCCTCGCCCAGCCGAAGCTGTTCGAGCTGGTGGTGGGAGTGATGGCCTTCGCCCCCCGGCTGGCGCGGGCGCTCGGACGGTATCCGGCGGCGCTGGACAGCATGCTGGACTCCCGCTTCGCCCGCGCGCTCGACGAGGACAGCGGCGTGGTCGCCCAGATGCTCGCCGACGCCGCCGCCGCGCCGGACTTCGAGTCGGCCATGAATGTGGTCCGCCGGGTGCACCGCGAGCAGATGTTCCGCATCGGCGTGCAGGTCATCACCGGCCGGTCCGACGCCGAGGCCGCGGGCCGCGGCTACGCCGTGCTGGCCGACGCCTGCCTGCGGGCCCTCGCCCCCGCCGCCATGGCCGAGACCGTGCGCCAGGGCGGCGTCCTCGCCGGCGGGGCGGTGGCGGTCGTGGCCCTTGGCAAGGCCGGCTCGCGCGAGATGACCGCCAGCTCCGACCTCGACCTGATGACGGTCTACGACGCGCCGCCCGACGCCGCGTCCGACGGCAAGGGCTGGCCGGCCGGCGTCTTCTATCCGCGCTTCACCCAGCGGTTGATCTCGGCCCTGTCGGCGCACACCGCCGAGGGCGGGCTCTACGAGGTCGACATGCGGCTGCGGCCGACCGGCGCCAAGGGCCCGGTGTCGCTGCGGCTCTCGGCGGTGCAGGACTACTACGCCGAAGAGGCCGACACCTGGGAGTTCATGGCCCTGACCCGGGCCCGGGTGGTGTGGAGCGACGATCCTGCCTTCGCCGCACGGGTCGCCCGGACCCTTGAAACCATCCTCCGCCGTCCCCGGCCCGGCGTCGACATCGCGGGCGACGCCCGGCGCATGCGCGACCTCATGGCCCGCGAGCGGCCACCGCGCGGCCCGTGGGATCTCAAGCTGGTCCCCGGCGGCCAGGTCGACGCGGAATTCGTCGCCCAGGTCCGCCAGCTGATCCACGCCCCCGCCGGCGGCCCGCTGACCGTCTCGACGCTGGAGGCGCTGGCGGGCGAGCCGGAGCTGGCCGAGGCGTGGCGCCTGCAGCAGGCCATCGGCCAGGTCCTGGCCGCCGCCTTCAACGAACGTCCCGATCCGCTGGCCGAACCCTCGGGCTTCCGCCAGCGCCTCGCCCGCGCCGCCGGCTTCGACAGCTTCGAGGCCCTTGAAGCGCGCCTGGCCGAGGTCCGGCAGGCGGCGCGGACGGCCTTCGAAAGGGCTCTCCCGCCTCCCGCGACGGAGACTCCGCCTCCGTCCGTTTGATCCTCCAGACAGGGATGACGGCCGCTGCGGCGGCCATGGAGATCATCGGAATGAACACGACCCAACTGCTCGGCGGCCTCGCCGCCCTGGCTCTCCTCGCCGCCGGCGGCGTGGCCGTCGCCCAGCAGGCGACCAACCGCCCCGCCGCCCCCGCCATGCGCGCCGACGCCGACGGCGACGGACGCATCAGCCAGGCCGAGTTCGTCGGCCGTCGCCTCGACCGGCTGCGCGCCGCCGACGCGAACGGCGACGGCTCCGTCAGCCCGGAGGAGCGCCAGGCCATGCGCCAGGCCCATCGCGCCGCCCGCGCCGACGCCCGCTTCGACCGGCTCGACGCCGACAAGGACGGCGCCGTCACGCGCGCCGAGTTCGACGCCGCCCATGCGGCGCGCGGCGACCGCGGCCCGCGCGGCATGCGCGGCCGTCATGGCGACGGGGCCCACGCAGGCATGCGCGCCGCGACCCCGGTGGCGATCGCCGGGATCGAGGCGCGTGCGGCCGAAACCTTCGCCCGGCTGGATGCCGACCGCGACGGCTATCTGACCGTCGACGAGCGTCGCGCGGGACGGCGGCAGGGCATGCGCGGGCATCGGGGCCACATGGCGCCGCAGGCGTCGCCGCCGGCGGCTTCTTCGGAGTAAGGAGATGACGGGCCCGGCGGTCAGCGACCTCTCAGCCCTCCCGATGACTGTCGCAAGAGGGACGTTTGGCGCCGATCGCCGACCCGGACGAGGATCTGGTGCGCCGCGTGGGTCAGGCCGACCCTGCGGCCATCCAGGCCATGGTGGCGCGCAAGCTGCCCCGCATGCTGGCGCTGGCCCAACGCATGCTGGGCGATCCGGTCGAGGCCGAGGATGTGGCCCAGGAGGCCATGCTGCGCGCCTGGCGACAGGCGCCGCGCTGGACGCCGGGCAAGGCGAAGTTCGACACCTGGCTGCACCGGGTTGCCCTGAACCTCTGCTACGACCGCCTGCGCCGCCGCCGGGAGATTCCCACCGACGTCCCGCCGGATCGCCCGGATCCCGGGCCCGCCCCCGACCGCGGTCTGCTCGCCGCCGAGACGGGGCTCCGCGTCGACGCCGCCCTGGCGCGATTGCCGGAGCGTCAGCGCGAGGCCATCGTGCTGTGCCACTACCAGGAGCTGACCAACATCGAGGCCGCGGCCCTGATGGAGGTCAGCGTCGAGGCGCTGGAAAGCCTGCTGTCGCGTGGACGGCGGGCGCTGAGAACAGCCCTGGCCGACCTGCGGCCGGGGACTGAAGGAGCGTGAGGATGATGACCGCGGAACGCTTTCTCGCCCTGGTCGCCGCCTGGGGCGCCGACTCCCGGCGCTGGCCGGCGGAGGAGCGCGCGGCGGCCGAGGCCTTCGCGGCCGCCCGGCCCGACATCGCCCGCCCCGCGCTCGCCGAGGCCGACGGGATCGACGCCCTGCTGCACGCCTCGCGTGTCGCCGCGCCGTCGGCCGCCCTGCGCGACCGGGTGCTCGCCTCGGCGGCGGAAGCGGGGCTGCGCGCCCGTCGCGGAGGCCGGCGCTGGCTGGACAGGCTCGGCCTCGCCTTGGGCGCCGGCTGGGCCGCCGCGGCCTGCGCGGGCGTCGTGGCCGGCGTCGCCCTGACCGGCCAACTGACCGCCGCGGCCGAGGCCGACGCCGTCCTCTACCAGGCGTCGCTGCTGGCCTTCGACGACACGGAGGTGCTCGGATGAGTTCGCGGGCTCTGAAGATCGCGCTCGGCGTCTCGGTGGCGATCAACGTCTTCGCCCTGGCTATCGGCGCGACCGTGCTGGTGCGCCAGGACCAGCTTGAGGACCGCATCGACGCCCATCGCCGTCAGGTCCGCGAGCGGCCGCCGATCATGGCCGTGGTCGAGAGCCTCGATCCCGAGATCCGCGAGCGGGTGCGCGGCCAGCTGCGCGCTTCCGCCCTGGCCGGTCGCCCCGATTTCGAGACGGCGCGCAGCAAGCGCCGCGAGGCCATCGCCCTGGCCCGTTCGGACCGCTTCGACCCGGCCGAGGTGCGTCGCCTGCTGGAGGAATCGCGCACTGCGGAGCTGCGCGGGCGAGCCCGGCTGGAGTCCGACGCGGTCGGCGTGCTCGAGACGCTCGAGCCCGACGATCGCGCCGCGCTGGCGGAGATCCTGACCCGCCGCGGCCGCTCGGGCGCCCGCAAGGCCGGCGGGCCGCCGGCAGGCCGGGGCGGCTGACGCCCTCTC
>Ga0154912_137_pt2 | contig 17722 bp, 16 predicted proteins | sample RifCSPhighO2_01_FD_105881 | JGI IMG/M metagenome (GOLD analysis project Ga0154912, IMG submission 105881) | Caulobacterales bacterium RIFCSPHIGHO2_01_FULL_70_19 | reverse complement strand
CCACGGCGCACCAGCCGCAATGCGGCGTCTGCGGCCCGCACAGGGCGGCGATGGCGGCCATGTGGCCGGCGGCCAGCCAGGCCGCGGCGGCGGCGAAGCCGGCGGCGGAAAGGGCGAGGGCGAGCAGGGCTCCGGCCAGAAGGCGGCGATCGGTCGAGGTCACGTCGGCATCCCGTCAGTTCCAGCCCATATCGACCCGGAACGGCGCCGGCGGCTTTGCGCGAACGCAAACGCGCCGCCGGACTTCGCCGGGGCCGGCTGCGGGCGGGGGATGGAACAAGCGGGCCCTGTCGTCATTGCGGACGGGGCCACCCGCCTCCGGAGCGCGCCATCCTGACCAACCTCATCGACAACCCCGGTCTCGAGCTGGAGCGACGCTTCGTGGAAGCGGACGAGGGGCTGGACCTGGCCTGGGCGGAAGCCGGTCAGGGACCGCCCGTCGTGCTGCTGCACGGCACGCTGACGACCCTGGAGGACATGACGATCAGCCTGGCGGAGCGCCTGGGGCGGAGCCATCGCGTCATCGCCTTCGACCGGCCCGGCTTCGGGCGGAGCACCGTGCGTCGCTTCCTCGACGCCGGGGTCGGGCGGCAGGGTGAGCGGCTTCATCGCGCGATCGCGTCGCTTGGCCTGGAGAGGCCGGTCATCGTCGGACACTCCTTCGGCGCATCGGTCGCGCTGGCGATGGCGGTCCAGGAGCCCTCACGGGTCGCGGGCGTCGTGGCGATCGCGCCCCTGGTCCTCCCCGAGCCGCGGCTGGAGCACATGATCTTCGGACCGCGCGCGGCGCCCTTCGCCGGCGAACTCGTCCAGGCCGGCGCGCGCGCGACGACCGACCGGGCGCTGCTCCCTCTCCTGTGGCGCGCCATGTGGCTCCCCCAGGTCATGCCTGAAAGCGTCCGGACCGGCTTCCCGTTCGCGCTCGCGGGGCGGAGCGGGAGCGCCTGCAGGATCGGCGAGGACGCCATGGCGGCGGCTTTCGATCTGCCGGCGCTCGTCGGCGCCGCGGGGACCTGCCCTGTTCCGGTCTGCATCATGGGCGGCGATCGCGACCTGGTCGTCAACAACGGCTCGAACGGCCGGGCGCTCGCCGCCGTGATGCCCGGGGGGACGTTCGTCGATCTTCCCGGCCTCGGCCACATGGCGCATCACTTCGCCGCCGACCGGATCGCCGGGGAGGTGGAGCGCCTGACGCGGGAGGGGGCGACCGCCGGAGGGCGCGGCCTTGCGGCCGCTTGGTCCGGCGAGGGATCGTCATGAAGCGGGGAGGACGATGGTGGGTGATGTAGGGTTCGAACCTACGACCCGCTGATTAAGAGTCAGCTGCTCTACCAACTGAGCTAATCACCCGGACCGGTCGTCGTCTCGCGCGCCCGGAGGCGGCGAGGGGCGGGACATAGAGGCTCGGCCGGCGGAACGCAAGCGGCTTTTCCGTGGCCGTTCCGGTTTGCCGCGCGAGCGGCTAGGGTCGCGGAATCAGCCGCGGGAGGCGGCGGGGGACGACGACCATGGCCTTCTGGAACCGACGGCGTTCGATCGACGCCATGAACGCGCCCCACGACGGGCCGGCGCTGAAGAAGACGCTCGGCTGGCCGCACCTGATCGCGCTGGGGGTCGGGGCCATCGTCGGCACCGGCATCTACACCCTGATCGGCGTCGGCGCGGCCAAGGCGGGGCCGGCGGTGATGCTGGCCTTCGTCATCGCCGGGCTGGTGTGCGTGTTCGCGGCCCTGGCCTACGCCGAACTGGCGGCGATGATGCCCGCCTCGGGCAGCGCCTACACCTACAGCTATGTGGCGCTGGGCGAGATGCTGGCCTGGGTGATCGGCTGGAGCCTGATCCTCGAATATTCGCTGGTCGTCTCAGCCGTGGCGGTCGGCTGGTCCGGCTATTTCAGCGGCTTCCTTGAGAGCGTCGGCCTGGGCTTGCCGGGATGGCTGACGACCGGGCCGTTCGGGACCGAGACGCCGGGCGTGGTCAATCTGCCGGCCGTGGCCATCGTCGGCGTGGTGGCGGGGATGCTGATGCTGGGCACCCGCGAGAGCGCCACGGTCAACGCCGTGCTGGTGGCGGTGAAGGTGCTGGCGCTGGCCGCCTTCGTCGCCATCGCCGCGCCGCACTTCGACCCCGCCAACCTGCAGCCCTTCATGCCCTTCGGCTTCGGCAAGTCGCTGGACGCCGAGGGGGTCGAGGTCGGGGTAATGGCTGCGGCGGCGATCATCTTCTTCGCCTTCTACGGCTTCGACGCCGTGTCGACGGCGGCCGAGGAGACGAAGAACCCCGGCCGCGACCTGACCATCGGGATCGTGGGTTCCATGGTGGTGTGCATCATCATCTACCTGGCGGTCGCCGCCGCCGCGGTGGGGGCCATGCCGTTCACCGAGTTCGCCGCCTCGCCCGAGCCGCTGGCGCACATCGCGCGGACGCTGGGCAGCGACACGGCGGCGACGGTCATCGCGGGGGCGGCCATCGTGGCCCTGCCGACGGTGCTGCTGGCCTTCATGTACGGCCAGAGCCGGGTGTTCTTCGTCATGGCCCGCGACGGCATGCTGCCGCGCAGGCTGGCGCGGGTCAGCGAGAAGCGCGGCTCCCCGGTGCTGATGACCGGCGTGACGGCGATCCTGATGGCGGTCATCGCCGGCCTTTTCAGCCTCGGCGAGCTGGCGGCGCTGGCCAACGCCGGGACGCTGGCGGCCTTCGTCGCGGTGGGAGCCTCGCTGATCGTGCTGCGCATCCAGCAGCCCGGACGCGAACGCGTGTTCCGGGCCCCGCTGTGGCCGGTGGTCGGCCTGGGCGCCATCCTCGGCTGCCTCTACCTGTTCGTCAGCCTGCCGGTCTCGACGCAGGTCAACTTCTTCATCTGGAATGGCGCCGGTCTGGTCCTCTACCTGCTGTTCGCGCGGCGCAACACGCGGCTGGCCAAGGGCGAGGAGCCCGAGGCCTGATGGCCCGCCGGGACCTGTCGGGCGCGGTGGACTTCGCCGTGCTGGAGCGGATGACCGGCGGAGACGACGGGGTCTCGGAGGAGGTGCTGGGCCTGTTCGTGCAGCAGGCGGCGCTGTGGTCGCCCATGCTGGACGTGCGCGAGGACGGATGGCGCGACGCGGTGCACACGATCCGCGGCGCCGCGGCGGGCATCGGGGCGGAGGCGCTGGCGACCGCCTGCCAGGCGGCGGAGGCGGCGGAGAGGCCGGCGGCGCCGCCGCTGCTGGACCGGGTGCGGGATGCGCTGGAGGCGGCGCTGGCCGACGTGGCGGCCTGGCGGCACGAGCTGATGCTGCGGGGGTTGCGGTCCTAGCCTCGCGTGCGATCCCAGGCCGCGAACTCGTGGGCGATGCAGCGGTCGATGAGGGTCCGCCAGACGGGCTCGGCGATGTCCGCGGAAAGACCGGCAGGGCCGGCGGCGGCGAGCACCTTCCGCACCACGTCCTCGATCCGGGCGTCGTCGTGGACCGCGTCGCGGCCCGGCTTGATGCGGGCGGCGGCGTCCATGTAGCGCTGGCGCTCGGCCAGCAGGACGACGAGGGCGCGGTCGAGCGCGTCGACGCCGTGGCGGACCTCGGCCATGGAGGCGCAAGCCTCGGGCGCGACGCGGGCGTCGACGGCCACGGCGGTCGGGGCGTCCTTCAGGTCAGCCGACAAAGGCGCGCTCCAGCACATAGTCGCCGGGCTCGGCGTTGGAGCCTTCCTTGAGGCCGTAGCCTTCGAGCAGTTCGGCCGTCTCCTTGATCATGGCCATGGAGCCGCACAGCATCACCCGGTCGCGCTCGGGGGAGAAGCCCTCGGGCAGGCCGAGGTCGCGGAACAGGTCGCCGGAGCGGATCCGGTCGGTGATCCGGCCGGGCGTCCCGAACGGTTCGCGGGTGACGGTCGGATAGTAGGTCAGCTGGGCCTTCGCCTCGTCGCCGACCAGGGGGTCGTCGTGAATGCCCGAGGTGAGGAAGTCGCGGTAGGTCAGGTCGGCGACGCGGCGCACCGTGTGGCAGACGATGACGCGGCCGAAGCGGCTGTAGGTCTCGGGGTCGCGAGCTACGCTGAGCCACGGCGCAAGGCCGGTGCCGGTGCCGATCAGCCAGAGGCGCTCGCCGCCGGTCAGGGCGTCCAGCACCAGGGTGCCGGTCGGCTTCTTCCCCATCAGCACGGTGTCGCCGGGCCGGATCTTCTGCAGGCGGGAGGTGAGGGGGCCGTCCGGCACCTTGATGGACAGGAACTCCAGCTCCTCGTCCCACTGCGGGGAGGCGATGGAGTAGGCGCGCAAGATCGGCTTGCCGCCGTCTTCGCCGGGCAGACCGATCATCACGAACTCGCCCGAGCGGAAGCGGAAGTCCTCCGGGCGCTCGATGCGGAAGCTGAACAGCTGGTCGGTCCAGTGGTGAACCCACAGCACCTTCAGCTCGTGGAAGGGGGACGCCTTGGCGGGCGGGGCGGAGACGGCGACGTCGGTCATCGGCCGCTTATTAGGAGCTGCAGCGGCCGGGGGAAAGGGTCGCCGGCGTCGCGCCGGGCGCGTGAACCGCGGCGCCACGGAGGGGATGACGGCGACGGAATTCGCCTCTAGCGTCGCCGCCATGCGCAACATCCTTCTCGCCTCGACCGTCCTCGTCGCCACCCTGTCGCCGCTGGCGGCCGCGGCCCAGGAGGCGCCGGCGTCCGCCGTCCTCACGCCCGAGCGGGTGTTCTCCGATCCGTCCCTGTCGGGGCCGGTGGCCCGGGGCGTCAGCCTGTCGCCGGACGGCGAGCTGGTGGCCTTCCTGCGCTCGCGCGAGGACGACGTGGACGTGCTGGACCTGTGGGCGGCGCCGACCGGCGAGGGCGAGCCGTTCAAGCTGATCGACGCCCGGGCGCTGGTCCCCGACGCCGGCGAGCTGTCCGAGGCGGAGAAGGCCCGGCGCGAGCGGATGCGCATCAGCCAGCGCGGCGTGGTGGAGTATTCGTGGGACGAGCAGGGCCGCTACATCCTCGCGCCGCTGGAAGGCGACGTCTTCCTGGCCGAACGCGAGGGCGGGGCGGTGCGCCGGCTGACCGAGACCGAGGCGGACGAGATCGACGCCAAGGTGTCGCCGGACGGCAATTTCGTCTCCTGGGTGCGGGATCAGGATCTGGTCGTCTACGACCTCGCCTCGGGCCGCGAGACCGGGATCACCTCCGACGGCGAAGGGCTGATCACCTGGGCCACGGCCGAGTTCATCGCCCAGGAGGAGATGGACCGCGACACCGGCTACTGGTGGAGCCCGGACGAACGGTACATCGCCCTGCAGCGGACCGACGAGTCGACCGTGGACGTGATCCCGCGGCTGGACATCACCGGCGGCGGGGCGACGGTGATCGAGCAACGCTACCCGCGCGCCGGCCGCCCGAACGCGGTGGTCGAGCTGTATGTCCACGATCGTGAGAGCGGACGGCGGACCAGGGTCGACCTGGGCGAGAACACCGACATCTATCTGGCCCGCGTGAACTGGTCGGCGGACGGGCGGACGCTCTACGTCCAGCGGCAGTCGCGCGACCAGAAGACGCTGGACCTGCTGAGCGTGGACCCGGCCACCGGCGCCAGTCGCGTGATCCTCACCCAGCGCTCGGACGCCTGGGTGCCGCTGAGTCACGACTTCAAGGCGCTGGAGGACGGGACCTTCGTCTGGTCGTCCCAGGAGTCGGGCTGGAAGCACCTGTACCTGTACGATCGCGACGGGCGGCTGGTCCGGCCGATCACCCGCGGCGAGTATGCGGTCAAGGCGCTGGAGGGCGTCAACCAGCAGACGGGCGAGGTGTTCTTCACCGCCTCGATGCGCGACGGCCGCGAGCTGCCGATCGAGCAGCAGCTGTTCCGCGCCTCGCTGACCGACACGGTCGAGCCGGCGGCGGTGACGCCGGCGGGCGGCTGGTGGTCGGCGTCGATGAACCGGACGGGAACGGCCTATGTCGGCAACTATTCCGACCCCGCGACGCCGCCGCGCTCGGGCCTGTACCGGGCGGACGGGACCTTCGTGCGCTGGATCGAGGAGAACCGGCTGGACGAGGACCACCCCTACCACCCCTACGCCTCGCGCCGTCAGACGCCGCAGTTCGGGACGCTGGAGAGCCACGGCGAGACCCTGGTCTGGCAGATGACCACGCCGCCCGGCTTCGACCCCTCGAAGACGTACCCGGTGGTGATGCAGGTGTACGGCGGCCCTTCGGGCGGCGGGGTGCGCCGGGCCTGGCAGCCGCTCACCAATCAACTGTTGACGGAGGCGGGCTACATCGTCTTCCGGCTCGACAACCGGGGCGAGGGCGACCGCTCGGCGGCCTTCAAGGAGGCCCTGCACCTGAAGATGGGGCAACCTGAGATCGAGGATCAGGTTCTTGGTGCGAACTATCTGAGGTCCCTGCCGTTTGTGGACGACGATCGCATCTCGGCCATGGGCTGGAGCTACGGCGGCTTCATGACCCTGCACATGCTCACCGAGCCCGAGATGGGGCTGGCGTCGGCGATCTCGGGCGCGCCCGTCACCGACTGGAGCCTGTACGACACTCACTACACCGAGCGCTTCATGTCGACCCCGCAGGCGAACGCGGAGGGCTATGCGGCGTCGGACGTGCTTCCGCAGCTGAACCTGATGACGGGGCGGCTGCTGCTGCTGCACGGCATGGCCGACGACAATGTGATCTTCGAGAACGCCACGCGGGTCATCAATGCGCTGCAGGAGAACAGCCAGCCGTTCGAGATGATGCTGTATCCGGGCCAGCGGCACGGGGTCCGGGGCAATCCGCGGCAGCTGCAGCAGTGGCGGACCTATCTCGACTTCCTCGACCGGACGATCGGGTCTCGGGCGTCGGCGGGCGAATAGACTCGCCGCGGGGGGATATCAGGCGTTGAAGGACAGGACGATGAAGCGTTGGGTTTCGGCGGCGGCGGCCGCGCTCATACTGGCGGCCGGCGCGGCCGAGGCGCGGCAGCAGGCCGCGGAGCCGGCGCGGGAGGATTCGCCGCAGGCGCGGATCGCATCGCTCGCCGAGAACGACCTGCAGACCCGCAGCGTGCTCCGGTGGGCCGATCCCGAGGCGCTGCCTCCCGCATCGACGGAGGGCCGGCTGGGCGGCTGGACCATCATCCTCAAGGACAACATCGAGACGGCCGACCTGCCGACCACGGCCGGATCGCTGGCGCTGGCCGGCAACGCCCCGGGGCGGGATGCGCCGCTGGCGGCGCGCTTGCGCGAGGCCGGCGCGATCATCATCGGCAAGGCCAACCTGTCGGAGTGGGCCAACATCCGTTCGTCGGACTCGATCAGCGGCTGGAGCGCGGTCGGAGGGCAGACCCTCAATCCCTACGATCCGGCGCGGACCCCGTGCGGTTCGTCCTCGGGCAGCGCCGTGGCGGTGGCGATCGGCCTGGCGCCGGTGGCGATCGGGACGGAGACGGACGGATCGATCACCTGCCCGGCCTCGGTGACCGGGGTGGTCGGGTTCAAGCCGACGGTGGGGCTGGTCAGCCGGACCCACATCGTGCCGATCAGCCATTCGCAGGACACCGCCGGACCGATGGCGACCACCGTCGAGGACGCGGCGCGGGTGCTGACGGTCATCGCCGGGACCGATCCGATGGATCCGGCCACCGCCGAGGCCGATGCGCGCAAGGTCGACTACGCGGCGGCGCTGGACGCCGACAGCCTGCGCGGGGCGCGCATCGGGGTGATGCACTTCCTGCTGCCGAGCTATTCGGAGGAGACGCGGGCCGAGTTCGAAAAGGCGGTTGAGGCCATGCGCGCCGCCGGGGCGGAGATCGTCGACATCACCGAGGCGCCGGCCGACTTCCGCCGCATCGGCGGCTGGGAGCTGACCGTGCTGCTGACCGAGCTGAAGCACGACCTCAACGCCTACCTCGCCTCGACCGACCCGGCCCAGGTGCGGACGCGGACGCTGGCGGACGTGATCGCCTTCAACGCCGCCGAGCCGCGCGAGACGGTGCTGTTCGGCCAGGACCTGTTCGAGCGGGCCGAGGCCACCGGCGGGCTGGACGATCCGGCCTATGTCGAGGCGCGGACGAACTCGCTGCGCGCGGCGGGGCCGGAGGGCATCGACCGGATGATGGCGGAGCATCAGGTCGTGGCGCTGGTCGCCCCGACCACCTCGCGGGCGTGGACCAACGATCGCGAGGACGAGGACGACATGCAGGGCTCGGCCAGCCGGCTGGCGGCGGTGGCGGGCTATCCGCACCTGACCGTGCCGATGGGCTTCGATCGCGGTATGCCGGTGGGGATCAGCTTCATCGCCGGCAAATGGGAGGATGCGAAGGTGCTGTCGCTGGGCCACGCCTTCGAACAGCGGACCCTGGCGCGGCGTCCGCCGGGCGTGACGCTGCACTAGCAACCAAGGGGGAGCGCCGCCGTTGAGGCGGAATGCAGCACCCGTTCCCCCGCCCGGCGTCCCGATTGCAGCTTCCGGAGGCCGCCGCGTGAGCGAGGTGGTGGCGAACGCCTTCGGGGTGGGCGCGGCCCTGTGCTCGATCACCAGCTTCGCGCCCCAGATGGTCAAGATCTGGAAGGAACAGGACGCCACGGCGGTGTCGCTGAAGACCTATTCCCTGACCGTGACCTGCTTCGCCCTTTGGGTGGTCTATGGCGTGATGACCGGCGCCTGGCCCGTCACCTTCGCGAACACCTGCGCCCTGCTGATGGCTTCGGGCGTGCTGGCGATGAAGTGGCGGTTCAGTCGGCGAGCGCGGAGCGGATCAGCCGCATGACGTCCTCCGCGGCCTGGGTGGGCGTACAGGCCGAGGTGTCGATGCGAAGGTCGGGGGCCTCCGGCGGCTCGTAGGGACTGGCGATGCCGGTGAAGTTGGCCAACTCGCCCGCGCGGGCCCGGGCGTAGAGACCCTTCACGTCGCGCGCCTCGACCACCGCCAGCGGGGCGTCCACGTGCACCTCGAGGAACTCGCCGGGGGCCATGATCTCGCGGGCCGCCTGCCGCTCGGCCTCGAACGGCGAGATGAAGGCGACGAGCACGATCAGGCCGGCGTCGGTCATCAGTCGGGCGACCTCGGCGACGCGGCGGATGTTCTCGACCCGGTCGGCCTCGGTGAAGCCGAGGTCGCGGTTCAGGCCGCGGCGGACGTTGTCGCCGTCGAGCATGACGGCGTGCAGGCCGTCGGCCAGCAGGCGCTGGTCGACGAGGTTGGCGATGGTCGACTTGCCGGCCCCGGACAGGCCGGTGAACCAGACGACGAGCGGCTTCTGGCCCTTGAGCGCGGCGCGCTGGTCGCGGTCGACCGAGAGGCGCTGCGGACGCACCGTGTCGGCCCGCCGCAGGGCGAAACGGATCATGCCGGCGCCGACCGTCTCGTCGGTGATGCGGTCGATCAGGATGAAGCCGCCGAACTCGCGGCTCTCGGCGTACGGCGCGTAGGGGATGGGCGCGTCGAGCGACAGGGTCGCCACGCCAAGGTCGTTGAGGGCGAAGGTGCGGGCCGGCCGGGCTTCGCCGGTGTCGATGTCGATGCGGCGGCGGACGTCGCCGATGCGGGCGGCCACGGTCTGCGTCGCGAGCTGCAGCCAGTAGGACCGGCCGGGGAGAAGGGCGTGTTCGGACATCCAGACGATGTCGGCCTCGAACTGGTCGGCGACCTCGAGCGGCGCATCGGCGGCCGCCAGCACGTCCCCGCGGGAAACGTCGACGGGGCGGTCGAGCACGAGGCTGATCGACTGGCCTGTCGTCGCCTGCGGGAGATCGCCATCGAAGGCCACGATGCGGTCGACGGCGGCCTCGGTCCCGGCGGGGAGAATGCGCAGGCGGTCGCCGGGACGGACGGTCCCGCCGCCGACGCGGCCGGCCAGACCGCGGTAGCCGGCGCCGTGACGGATCACGGACTGCACCGCCATGCGGAAGGGGCCGGCGGCCTCCGTCGGCGCCGGCGTCGCCGCCAGCCAGTCGACCAGGGTCGATCCCTCAAACCGGGGCATGTGCGCGCTGCGGGCGACGACATTATCGCCGCCGCGGGCGCTGATCGGGACGGCCGCGACATCGGGGAGGCCGAGCTCCGCGGCGAAGGCGAGCCATTCGCCGGCGAGGCGGTCGAAGGTCTCCCGCGACCAGCCGACCCGGTCCATCTTGTTGACCGCCAGCAGCACCCGGCGGACGCCGAGCAGGGCCAGCAGGCGGGTGTGCCGCCGGGTCTGGGTGAGCACGCCCCGGGTGGCGTCGACCAGCACCACGGCCACGTCGGCGGACGAGGCGGCGGTGACCATGTTGCGCGTGTATTGCTCGTGGCCGGGCGCGTCGGCGAGGATGAACCGGCGCTCGCCGATGTCGAAGGACCGCCAGGCCACGTCGATGGTGATGCCCTGCTCCCGCTCGGCGCCGAGCCCGTCGAGCAGGCGCGACAGGTCGGGTTCGCCGGCCTCGTCCGCCTCCAGCGCCGCCAGGGTGTCGGCGGGCACGGCGTCGCTGTCGTGCAGCAGGCGGCCGATCAGGGTGGACTTGCCGTCGTCCACCGAGCCGCAGGCGACGAGACGGACGATGCCGGAGGCGGCCATCAGAAGTAGCCCTCGCGCTTCTTGCGCTCCATCGAGGCGGCCGAGTCGTGGTCGATGATGCGGCCGTGGCGTTCCGACAGCCGGGTTGCGGCGACCTCGGCGATCACCTCGTCGAGAGTCGCGGCGTCGCTCTCGACCGCGGCGGTGAGCGGCCAGCAGCCGAGGGTGCGGAAGCGGACCCGGCGCGTCTCCACGCGCTCGCCCGGCCGGAGGCGGAAGCGGTCGTCCTCCACCGGCAACAGCACGCCGTCGCGCTCGACCACCCGTCGCTCGGCGGCGAGGTAGAGGCCGGGCAGGGCGATGTTCTCGCGGCGCACGTAGCGCCACACATCCAGTTCGGTCCAGTTGGACAGGGGGAAGACGCGCAGCGACGCCCCGCCGGAGACGCGGGTGTTGTAGAGGCTCCAGAGCTCGGGCCGCTGGGCGCGGGGATCCCAGCCGTGGGTCGGCGAGCGGACCGAGACGATGCGCTCCTTGGCGCGGCTCTTCTCCTCGTCGCGGCGGGCCCCGCCGAAGGCGGCCCCGAAGCGGTGAAGGTCCAGCGCCTGCTTCAGGCCGGCGGTCTTCCAGAGATCGGTATGGACCGCGGGGCCGTGGTCGAACGGATTGACGCCGGCGGCTTCGGCCTCGGGATTGCGGTGGACGATCAGGCGCATGCCGGCGGCCGCCGCGGCGGCGTCGCGGTAGGCGTACATTTCGGCGAACTTCCACGTCGTGTCGACGTGGAGCAGGGGAAAGGGCGGCGGCGCGGGGAAGAAGGCCTTGCGGGCCAGGTGCAGCATCACCGCCGAATCCTTGCCGCCCGAGAACAGCATGACCGGCCGCTCGCGCCCGGCCGTGACCTCGCGCAGGATGTGGATGGCCTCGGCCTCCAGCCCGTCCAGCACCTTGTCGCGCCCGTCGTCCATGGGCAGCACCAGTGACGGCGGAATCGCCCGGCGCCAAGCCCCGCGCGGGGGGATGGTCCCGGGCCGCGCGGCGGGGCAGGGTGTGCCGATGAGCGAGGACAAGGACACTGTGTTGGCTGCCGGCGTCGAACTGGGCGGCACCAAATGCGTGTGCCTGCTGGCGTCGGGGCCGGACGGAATCGCCGAGGAGGTCCGGCTGCCGACGCGCGGGGCCGGCGAGACGCTTGCGGCCATCCGCGAGGTGCTGGCGCGCTGGCGGGCGGAGCGGGGGTTTCGCGGCCTCGGGATCGCCAGCTTCGGGCCGCTGGAGCTTGACCCGGCCTCGGCGGACTTCGGCCGGGTGACCGCCACGCCGAAGCCGGGCTGGCGCGGAGCGGACCTGCTGTCGATCGCGGCGGGGCTGGACTGTCCCGTCTCGATCGACACCGACGTCAACGGTGCGGCGCTGGCTGAGGGGCGCTGGGGAGCCGCGCAGGGGTTGCGCAGCTACGCCTACGTGACGGTCGGGACCGGCATCGGCGTGGGTTCGGTTGTGGACGGGCGGACCGTGCGGGGACTCGGCCACAGCGAGGCGGGCCACCTGCGGGTGTCGCGGCGGCCGGGGGACGACTGGCCGGGCGTCTGCCCCTATCACGGCGACTGCGTCGAGGGGCTGGCGTCGGGTCCGGCGATCGCCGCCCGGGCCGGCCGGCCCGGAGAGCAGACTCCGCCCGACCATCCAGCGTGGGAGACGGCGGTCGGGGCCCTGTCGGACATGCTGCACAACCTCGTCCTCACCACCTGTCCGGAGCGCATCCTGATCGGGGGCGGCGTCGCCGACGGGCAGCCGTGGCTGTTCCCGCGCCTGCGCCGGGGTCTGATCGACAGCCTGGGCGGCTATGCGACCGCCGACCGGATCGCCGCGGACGTCGAGGCCTTCGTCCAGCCGCCGGCGCTGGGCGGCCGCGCGGGACCGCTGGGGGCGATCGCCCTCGCCCTCGACGCGCCGGAACGCTAGCGACCGGGTCCGATTCCGCCCATGCTGACGGTTCGGGAGAGGGAGCGACATGGCGCGGAATCCGGGAACCACGGGAGCAGGATCGCGCAGACGCAAGGCGCCTTCGCCGGCCGCCGCGCCGGAGCCCGTCGCGCCGCCGCCGCCGCGGCCCTTCTGGCGCAGCCTGTACTTCCTCGTCCTCGTCGCGATTCTCGCCGGCGGGCTCGTCGGTCACCTGTGGCCGGAGCTCGGGCGGGACCTGAAGCCGCTGGGCGACGCCTTCATCAAGCTGGTCAAGATGATCATCGCGCCGGTGATCTTCCTGACCATCTCCACCGGCATCGCCGGGATGAGCGACCTCCGCTCGGTCGGCCGGGTGGCGGGGCGGGCGTTCGCCTACTTCCTGACCTTCTCGACCCTGGCCCTGATCGTCGGCCTGGTGATCGCCAATGTGGTGCGGCCGGGCCGCGGGCTGAACGTCGATCCGGCGACGCTCGACGCCGGCGCGGTGAGCCAGTACGCCCAGGCGGCGCACGAGACGACGATCACCGGCTTCCTGCTGGGGGTGATCCCCGATTCCCTCGTCGGCGCCTTCGTCAGCGGCAACATCCTGCAGACGCTGTTCATCTCGATCCTGTTCGGCCTCGCCCTGGCGCTCGTGGGCGAGCCGGCGCGGCCGGTGACCCGGGCGCTGGAGTCGCTGTCGCAGGTGGTGTTCCGGCTGGTCGCCATCCTGATGAAGGCGGCGCCGCTCGGGGCCTTCGGGGCGTTCGCCTTCACCATCGGGGCGTACGGGCTGCAGTCGGTGGTCAACCTGGCGGCGCTGGTGGCGACCTTCTACCTGACCTCGCTGGTCTTCGTGCTGGGCGTGCTGGGGCTGGTGGCGCGCGCCTTCGGCTTCTCGATCTTCCGGCTGATCGCCTACCTGAAGGCCGAGCTGCTGCTGGTGCTCGGCACGTCTTCCTCGGAAGCGGCGCTGCCCAGCCTGATGGAGAAGCTGGAGCGGGCCGGGGCCCCGAAGTCGGTGGTCGGGCTGGTGGTGCCGACGGGCTATTCGTTCAATCTCGACGGCACCAACATCTACATGACGCTGGCGGCCCTGTTCATCGCCCAGGCGATGAACATCGAACTGAGCCTCGGCGACCAGATCCTGCTGCTGCTGGTCGCCATGCTGAGCTCCAAGGGGGCCGCCGGGATCACCGGGGCGGGCTTCATCACCCTGGCGGCCACGCTCGCCGTGGTTCCGTCCGTGCCGGTAGCGGGCATGGCCCTGATCCTCGGCATCGACCGCTTCATGAGCGAGTGCCGGGCGCTGACCAATTTCGTCGGCAACGCCGTGGCCACGCTGGTGGTGGCGCGCTGGGAGGGGACGCTGGACCGCGCCGCTCTCGCCGAGGCGCTCGGCGGCGGGCCTGCGCCGCTGGCGGCCGCGCCCGATCCCGCGGCGGGCCCGGGAGACCGGGAGCACGTCACCGCCGACTGAGGCGGGGCTGACGCGACGGCGCGGCTTCTGTACCAGTGGCGGCCTGCGTCCGCCGGAGGATTCCATGACCGACACCCTCGAGCTCTGCCACTGGATCGACGGCGAGAAGGTCGCGGCGGATCGACCGAGCGAGGGGCTGAACCCGTCGGACACCCGCGAGGTCGTCGCCCGCCGGCCCGAGGGCGGCGACGCGGAGGTGAATGCGGCGGTGGCGGCGGCGAAGGCGGCCTTCCCCGCCTGGGCGGAGGCGTCGCCGGAGGTCCGTTCGGACGTTCTGGACCGGGCCGGGACCCTGCTCATGGAGCGGCGCGAGGCGATCGGGACCCTGCTGTCGCGCGAGGAGGGCAAGACCCTGGCCGAGGGGATCGGCGAAACCGTGCGGGCCGGGCGGATCCTCAAGTATTTCGCCGGGGAAGCGTTGCGCCTGCATGGCCAGAACCTCGCCTCGGTGCGCCCGGGGGTGGAGGTGCAGACCCGACGCGAGGCGGTCGGGGTGTTCGGCCTGATCACGCCGTGGAACTTCCCCATCGCCATCCCCGCGTGGAAGGCGGCGCCGGCGCTGGCCTTCGGCAACACCGTGGTGCTGAAACCCGCGGGTCCGACTCCGGCGACGGCCGAGGCGCTGGTGGCCGTGCTGCACGAGGCGGGCCTGCCCAGGGGCGTGCTCAACATGGTCGTCGGACGGGGCAATGTCGGCCAGGCTCTGGTCGATCATCCGGATGTCGACGGCCTGTCGTTCACCGGCTCGCAGGGCGTGGGCGCGGGCGTGGCCGCCGGGGCGGCGGCGCGGCAGGCGCGGGTGCAGCTGGAGATGGGCGGCAAGAATCCGCTGATCGTGCTGGACGACGCCGACCTCGACCGGGCCGTGGCCATCGCGCTGGACGGCTCCTTCTTCGCTACCGGCCAGCGCTGCACGGCGTCCAGCCGGCTGATCGTGCAGGACGGGATCCACGACCGTTTCACAGCGGCCTTGGCCGAGCGTCTGCAGGGGCTGAAGGTCGGACCGGCGCTGGACCCCGCCACCAACATCGGCCCCGCCGTCAGCGAGGCGCAGATGGAGACCTCGTATCGCTACGTCGAGATTGCGCGCGGCGAAGGCGGGCGGGTGGTCGCCGGCGGGGACCGGCCCCAGCTGGAGACGCCCGGCTGGTACGTGCAGCCGACCCTGATCGTCGACACCGCGGCCGGCATGCGCATCAACAGCGAGGAGGTGTTCGGCCCGGTCGCCTCGACCATCCGGGTGAAGACCTACGAGGAGGCGCTGGAGATCGCCAACGGGGTGGAGTTCGGCCTGTCGGCGGGGATCGTCACCGGCTCGCTGAAGCACGCCCGCGACTTCCAGCGCCGGGCGAAGGCGGGGATGACCATGGTCAACCTGCCCACCGCCGGCGTCGACTATCATGTGCCGTTCGGCGGCACGAAGAAGTCCAGCTACGGGCCGCGCGAGCAGGGCTTCGCGGCGGTCGAGTTCTTTACCTGGACGAAGACGGCCTACACCGCCCTGTAGCCGGGGCGGGGACAGGCCGCCGACGGGGTCGGTTCACCGGCGGTCTGCTGAGCCGTCGGCGGGAGGACCCGCGAGGTGAGCGGCACGCCCTTGAGCCAGATCCGCAGGGCCTCCCAATGGATGCCCGCAATCACCTTGAGGGTGAGCAGGGGCATGGACAGCGCCGTCGTAAGGATCGTCCGGTCCGTCAGCGGCCGGCGCCGACCGCGCATGGCGGTGGCGATCAGCAGGCCCTCCCGGTCAAAGCCGTGGATCAGCAGGGTCAGGGCCTCTGACGGCGCCTTGCCGCGGAAGTCGTAGCGCATGCCCATGGTCATGAACGGAGAGACGTAGAGGCGCTTGTCAGCGGTCTGGCGGATCCGGTCCTCCGCGGCGTCTTCGGCGGCGACGGGCAGGACATAGGCGTGCCGCTCGCCGAAGGTGCTGGTGACCTCGTAGACCATGGCCGCCAGCCGCCCGTCGGGGCGGTGGCAGTAGTAGAGGCTGATGGGATTGAAGACGTAGCCGAGCACCCGCGGCATGGTCAGCAGGCGGATCGCGCCCGCGCCGATGTCGACGCCTTCGCGGTCGAGCAGCTCGAGGATCTGGTCGCGGAGGGGCCGACCCGAGCCGTCGCCGTGATCACGGTCGTGGAAACCGAGCAGGTTGAACCGGTTCCGCGAAAGCAGCCGCAGCCGGCGGTCGATCGTATCCAGCTCCGCCAGATCGAGCAGCAGCCAGAACACCCGGTAGCGCAGTCGGTGCCGCCGCGGGCGGAGCCGGGCGTGGACCACGTCTCCGCTGTAGAGGGCCGAGTTCACGCGGCCTCCTCCTGCCGGCGGGGCGCGCGCAGATGGATGCGGCCGCTCTCGTTCGGAACCGTCCACGGACGGCGTACGCCGCCCAGCTGCTCGGCGACGGCCAGTCCCGCCTGCAGCCCGTCCTCGTGGAAGCCGGCCCCGAACCAGGCGCCGCAGAACCAGACGCCGCCCTGGCCCTGCAGGTCCCAGAGGCGCTTCTGGGCGCGGATCGCGGCGGGATCGAACACGGGGTGCTCGTAGATCTCGGTGCGCAGGAGGGTCTCGGGCCGCGGCGGGCGCGGCGGGTTCAGGGTGACGAACAGATTCTGCCCGGCGAGGCCCTGGAGGCGGTTCATCCAGTAGGTGACGCAGAGACCGTCGTCGACGCCGATGTAGTTCCATGCCGCCCAGGCGCGGCGGCGGCGCGGCATCAGACCGGCGTCGGAGTGGAGCACCGTCAGGTTGCGGCTGTAGCGGAAGGCGCCGAGCAGCGTCCTCTGTTCGCTGGTCGGCTCGGCCAGCATGGCCAGCGCCTGGTCCGCGTGAGCGCCGATGACGACGTGGTCGTAGCGTTCGACGCCGCCCTGCAGGTCGCGCACCTCCACCTTGCCGTCCACGGGACGCACCGAGGCGACGCTCCGCGCCAGACGGACGTGATCGAGGCGCTCGGCGAGCCGCGCGACATAGGTCCGGCTGCCGCCCTCGACGGTCCGCCACACGGGTCGGCCGGTCAGCCTCAGCAGTCCGTGGTTGCTGCAGAAGCGGATGAAGGACTCCGCCGGGTAGTCGAGCAGGGTGCTCGCGGGCGACGACCAGACCGCCGCAGCCATCGGCAGCAGGTGGTCGTCGCGGAAGGCCTGGCTGAAACCCTCACGCTTCAGGAAGTCGCCGAGCGTCAGATCCGGATCGGCGCGGGCGATGCTGAGCGGCGCCTCGCGATAGAAGCGCAGGATCTCCGAGAGCATGTTCCAGAAACGCGGCCGGAAGGCGTTGCGGCGCTGGGCGAACAGGGCCGGGGCGGCATATTCGAAGCCGCCCTGGTCCAGCGACACGGCGAACGACATGTCGGTGGCCCGGCTGCGGACACCGAGATGGTCGAACAGGGCGACCAGGTTCGGATAGGTGGCGTCGTTGAAGACGATGAAGCCGGTGTCCACCGGGGTGTCGGTCCCGTCCGGCGCGCGCACCTCGACGGTGTTGGAGTGACCGCCCAGCCGGTCGGCGCGCTCGTAGACGACCACCCGGTGCTTGCGGGCGAGCAGCCAGGCGCAGGACAGGGCCGAAACGCCCGAGCCGATCACGGCGATGTTGAGCCGGCGATCGCTTTCCGGGCCGGTGGCGGTGACAGACATGGAGACTCCGGGGAGATTGTCGGCTCCGATACGCAGCGACTCCGCGGTCGGATGTCGAAATCCGATCGCCTCCGGGCGACGTAGAAGCCGGGCATGGATGGCCAGATCGAAATCGCCCCCGCACCCGAGAGGCGCGCCGTGACCGGCGCAGCCGACGAGTATGGGCGGCTGATCGAGGCGGTGGCGGCGACCCGCGACCGCGACGCCTT
>Ga0154912_142_pt17 | contig 18086 bp, 13 predicted proteins | sample RifCSPhighO2_01_FD_105881 | JGI IMG/M metagenome (GOLD analysis project Ga0154912, IMG submission 105881) | Caulobacterales bacterium RIFCSPHIGHO2_01_FULL_70_19 | reverse complement strand
CTTCGTCGAGCCGGCGGCACTGGGCAGCGCCAGCCTGTCGCCGTCCGGCCGCTATCTGGTCTGGGTGGTCCGCACCGGTGAAAACAGCGAGGTGCACGTGCGCGACCTCGAGACCGGCCACATCAGCAGCATGTCGGCCGGCTCCGCGCGCGAGCACTTCGGCGGCGTCTATGTCGACTGGATCGAGTGGAAGACCGACGACCGACTGCTGATCGCCCTGACCCGCCTCGAGCTGCGCCGGAGCGGCAACCGCGAGAACGGCCGCGTCCGCTCGATCCGCTACGGCCGTTCCGTGCTGTCTTTCGCCCGGGACGGTTCGGGCACCATCCCGCTGAAGGCGCCGCGGGCCGACGACGCAGACCCCGGGGAAGTGCTGGACACGCTGCCGGATGATCCCGACCACATCCTGATGACCTACCGGAACGCGGGCGGCGGCCTCGACGTGGCGCGGGTCAACGTGGTCACCGGCGAGGCGCAGAAGATCCTCGGCGGCCACCGGCGGGTGCTCGACTACCTGACCGACAGCACCGGGGCGGTCGTGGGGCGGATCGCCTACCGGGGCCTGACAGGACGGGTGGTCCTGCTCGAGGCGCTCGAGGCGGACGGCGGCTGGACCGAGGTTCTTCGAATTCGGCGCGACGAGGTCCGGAACCTGCCCGACTACGACTTCCTGGGGGCCACGTCCGAGCCGGGCAAGATCTATGTCGCCGTCCAGCCGGAGGCGGCCGAGGGCGGCGACACGGCCGGGGTGCACATCTTCGACTTCAGGACCCGCAGCATGAGCCCGGCCATCTGGCGGCATGAGCTCTACGACGTCGACAGCGTCGTGCTCGACGCCGACTCCCGCGAGTTGCTGGCGGGCTGCTACTGGGCCGACATCTACCGTTGCGACTTCAATGATCGGACGCAGGACGCGGTGATGAACGGCATCCGGCGCTTCATGGGCGAGGGGTGGAGCATCTCGGTCGTGTCGCAGGCGCGGGACGCCTCACGGTGGCTGGTGCAAGCCAGCGCGCCCAATAATCCGGGCGAGTACTACATCTTCGAGGCGGCCGAGCGGCGCATGGAGTTCGTCGGCTCGATCTACCCCCGGCTGCCGGAGGCGGCGCTGGGAACGATGCGGCGGGTCGACTACGTCGGTTCGGACGGACAGGCCCTGTTCGGTTACCTGACCCGACCCGCCGGGACGGCGCCCGACGCCGTCCTGCCCCTCGTGGTGCTGCCCCACGGCGGACCGGAGGTGCGCGACGTGCTGGCCTACGACATGTGGGTCCAGTTCCTGACCACGCGGGGTTACCAGGTCTTCCAGCCGAATTTCCGGGGCTCCTCGGGTATGGGGCGGGCCTTCGCCCAGGCCGGCTACCGGCAGTGGGGCTTGCGGATGCAGGACGACATCACCGACGGCGTCGAGCATCTGATCCGGGCCGGCCTGGCGGAGCGCGGGCGCGCCTGCATCGTGGGCGCGAGCTACGGCGGCTACGCAGCGCTGCAGGGCGGCGGAGCGCAGCCGGACCTCTACGCCTGCGCCATCTCCATCGCGGGCCCGACCGATCTGATGGCGATGCTGCGCCACGAGCGTTCGCAAGGCGGCTCCGACTCGGACCGGTACGAGTACTGGGTGCGCTCGATCGGAGACCCCGCCGCCGACCGCGCCGCGATCGAGGCGGCCTCGCCGGTGGGGCGGGCGGACGACTGGCGTATCCCCCTGCTGCTGATCCACGGGGAGGACGACGAGGTGGTTCCGTTTTCCCAGTCCCGCGCCATGGAGCGCGCCATGGAGCGCGCCGGGAAGCCGGTCCGGCTTGTCGAGCTGGAGGACGAGGGCCACAACGGCTGGTCCTCCGGAAACGAGACGGCGGTCCTGACGGAGATGGAGAGTTTCCTGCGCCAGCACTTGCCGCCGGCGGCCCCCCTGCTGGCGGAAGCTCAGCCGGCGTCGCGCTGACCGCAGGCCGGACAGGCAGGGTCGGGGGCGATACGGACCGTTCGCGCCGCCCCGGCGAGACCGTCGTAGATCAGCAGCCGCCCGACAAGCGGCTCGCCCGCGCCGACGATCCGCTTGACCGCCTCCAGCGCGGCTATCGAACCGATCACGCCGGCCAGGGCGCCGACGACCCCGACGCGGGCGCAGGTCTCGGCGTCCGGCGGAGTCGCGGGAACCAGGCAACGGTAGCAGGGACGGCCCTCGAAGATCCCCACCTGTCCGCTCCAGCGCCCCAGGGCCCCGGAGACGAGGGGCAGGCCCAGCGCCAGACAGGCGTCTGAAACGGCGAAGCGGGTCGTGAAGTCATCTGTGCCGTCGATGACGAGGTCGCAGCCGTCGAGCAGCCGCCTGGCGCTGGCGGGAGTCAGCCGTTCGGAGCGCGCCTCGATCACGACGTGAGGATTCAGGGCCGTCAGGGTCCCGGCGCCGGCCTCCGTCTTGGTCCGGCCGACGTCCGCGGTGGTGAAGGCGACCTGGCGCTGCAGGTTGGACACGGCGACGACGTCGTCGTCGATGAGCCGCAAGGTCCCGACCCCCGCAGCGGCGAGGTAGAGGGCCGCCGGAGCCCCGACGCCGCCGACGCCGACCAGCCCGACCCGCGCGGCCTTCAGCCTTTGCTGGCCGGGGCCGCCGATCTCGGCGAGCACCAGGTGTCGCGCATAGCGTTCGATTTCGTCGTCCGAGAAGCTCACCCCGCCCCTGTTAGGCGGCGACGGCCGGTCCGTCACGCCCTCAGGCTGCGCAGCGCAGGTCCAGCATGACGTCGGCGTCGTTGGCGGTGACCTGTGACAGGCAGGGCAGGCCGACCCGCTCGAGCAGCCGCGCGGGTTCCCCGCACAGGTCCATGGGGTGCTCGATCCGGCGGGCCGCGATCGGCGTGTCGCTGAGAATGCGCACGGCGGTGTGCCGCGGATCCGCGCGAACCCGACGCATCAGACGGTCGAGATCGGTACGTCCGCCCTCGACCACCTGCAGGATGTGGCCACGATGGAACATCATGCAGCCGGTGATGTGGTCGCGACGGTTGTTGGCGACGGAGACGCCGAGGATCTGGGCGATGGACAGGACGGACTTCCCCGTCGCGCCGACAGCTTCGCTGGCGAAGATCACGCGATACAGCAAAGCTCTTGCCTCATTCATCTCGAAAGGGGTGAGTTTTCTCGTGTAAGTGCTTACATCGGCATCAATGTGGCCGAGGCGAGCGGTGCGATTTCAGCGCCTTCCGCTTGCCGCGCCGCATTTCCGACGCCATCTGGAAGGGATGACGAACTCTCCCTTTCCCGACTGGCACGGCACCACGATCCTGGCGGTGCGCAAGGACGGCCGAACGGTGATCGCCGGCGACGGCCAGGTCTCCATGGGCCAGACCATCGTCAAGGGCGCGGCGCGGAAGGTCCGCACCCTGGCGGGCGGTCGTGTGCTGGCCGGTTTCGCCGGCGCCACCGCGGACGCCTTCACTCTCATCGAGCGCCTTGAGGCCAAGCTGGAACAATACCCCGACCAGCTGGCGCGCGCCTGTGTGGACCTGGCGAAGGACTGGCGCACCGACCGCTACCTGCGACGGCTGGAAGCCATGCTTCTGGTGGCCGACCGCCACAGCATCCTGACCGTGACCGGCGTCGGCGACGTGCTGGAGCCGGAGCACGGGGTCGCGGCCGTGGGCTCGGGCGGAAACTACGCCCTCGCGGCGGCCCGCGCCCTGTACGACCATACGGAACTCGACGCCGGGACCATCGCCCGGCGGGCGATGGCCATCGCGGCGGACATCTGCGTCTACACCAACGGGAACCTGACGGTGGAGACGCTGGAATAGGTTCGGCGGGCCCGGGCCCGCCGACGTCTCCCTCGTGTGGCGAGACTCAGGCGGCCGCGGCGATCCCTGCCTCAGCCAGCCATTCGACGATCTTGCCCTTGGGCATCGCGCCGACCTTCATCGAGGCCATCTGGCCGTCCTTGAACAGCATCAGGGTCGGAATGCCCTTCACGCCCAGCCGCGACGGGGTCATGGGGCTGTCGTCGATGTTGATCTTGGCGATGATCACCTTGCCGGCGAGATCCTCGGAAATCTGCTCCAGCGCCGGGCCGATCTGCTTGCACGGCCCGCACCACTCGGCCCAGAAGTCGACCAGCACCGGCTGGGACGCCTTGAGCACGTCGGTTTCGAAGCTGTCGTCGGTGACCTTGACGGTGGCCATGTAATCTCTCCGTCGGCCGCGGACCTCGCCGCGGCGCATCTGCAGGGGCCGGACACTCTGGAGTGATTCCGGCGGTTCGCAGCGGATGTGGGGCGATCCGCCGCGCAATTCAACGCGCCTGCGCCGCCTCCAGCAGGGCGGCGGGCACGGGCGTGAGGCGGGGACCATCGGTCCACACCAGCGCCGCCTCCACCGGGCGGTCTGGATAGAGCCGGCCCAGCACCGAAACATAAACCGCCAGCTGCAGGAGGTAGGCGGGGTCCGCGTCCTCGGCCCGCTCCGGCGCCGGCCGGTTCGTCTTGTAGTCCACCACCAGAACCCGATCGGGGGTGACCACCAGCCGGTCGATCCGCCCGGAAACGGGGACGCCCCCGAACTCGCCGGCGATCGCCACCTCGGCCCGCGAGCCGGGACCGAACACCGGGGCGAACCGGTCGTCCTCGAGCACCCGCAGGGCGGCCGCGATCATCTCGTCGCGCCGGGCCTCGCTCACGTCGCGCTCGCGGGACAGCAGCCGTTCGGCCGTCTGACGCCAGCGATCGGGAGGCAGGTCCGGCAGTCGTTCCAGCAGGCGGTGGATCAGGTCGCCGCGACGGAAGCGTCCCAGCGGAGCGCCGGCGCCCTCCGCCGTCGCCAGGGGCGACGGGGCGGGGATGCGCAGCGCCCCGTCCATGCGCGACGGCGCCGCGACGCGGGCCGCCGCGTCCTCGGGAGCCGATCGCCGCGCCCAGGCCGGCAGCCGGTCGGAGTCGGCGTCCGGCGCGGCGGCCCGGACCGTCGGGGCGGTCTCGACGCCGAAGCGAAGACGGCCGTCCGCCAGGGTTTCGACCGTCGCCGGACGTTCCGCCCGCAAGCGTTCGAACGTTCCGGCGATCACGTCCCACCAGCTGCCGGGATCGAAGCCCTCCTTGGGCTTGCCCAGCTTGCGGCCCATGACGATCAGGCGATCCCGGGCGCGGGTCAGGGCCACGTAGAGCAGGCGCAGGGACTCGGCGTCGGTGCGGTCGACGCGCGCCTGACGCACGGCGGCGGAGGCGGCGCAGTCCTGCTTCGAACTGGAGGGGCACATCAGCCAGGCCTCGCCGCCGGTGTCGAGCGGGACCGGCATCAGCGTCGGCCCCTGCGGCTTCGCCCTGGAGGTGGTGTCCGGCAGGATGACGACCGGCGCCTCCAGACCCTTGGCCCCGTGCACGGTCATGACCCTGACCTCGTCGCGGGCACCCTCCATTTCCCGCTTCACCTCGACGTCGGCCTGCTCCAGCAGGGCGAGGCAGGTCTCCAGATCGTGGCCGCCGCGCGCCTCGGCCGCGAGCACCTGGGCGAGGGTTTCGTCGATGGCCTCCTCGGCCTCGCGGCCCAGCCGGTCGAGAATGCGCGCCCGGCCGGAGCGGCCGTCCGGCCCGACCCGGTTGAGCGCCGTGGCGAAGAAGGCGAACGGATCGCGGCCGCGGGCCGCGATCAGGGTCCGCAGCAGCTCGCGCGCCGCCGCCCACGCCGGTTGCTCGTCGCCCCGCCGCTGCAGCTCCCGCCACAGCGAGCGGCCCGCGCGCGCCTCGCCGTCGGCCAGCGGATAGAGGGCGTCGTCGGGTCCGAAATCGGGCAGATCGCAGAACGGGCTGCGCAGGATCTCGGCCAGCGACAGGTCGTCGTCCGGAAACAGGGCGAAACGGGCCAGCGCCATCAGGTCGTCGAAAACGATGTGGGCCTTCAGCTTCAGCCGGTCGGCGCCGGCCACCGGCACCCCTTCGATCTTAAGCGCCCGGATGACCTCCTCGAAGGTGGCGTCGCGGCGGCGCACAAGCACGAGGAAGTCGCCGTACCGGGCCGGGCGGTGAACCGGTCGCTTCTCCGCGTCCGTCGTCCACACTGAAGCCCCGACCTCGACGTGCCGTCTGATCTCCCGCGCCAGCGCCTGGGCCAGCTGCTTGCGGGCGCTGCGGGCGTCCTCCTTGTCGACCGGCGTGTTCCACGCCTCGCGCTCGGGCGCCGCCGGGTCCTCGAACAGGGGCCACAGCTCGACCGAGCCGTGCTGGCCGAGACGGGCGGGGCGGTGCACGGCGATGTCGCCCGTCTCGCCGGTCAGGGCGCGGGTGCGTTCCGGTCCGTCGAAGGTCGCATCGACAAAGGCCAGCACCTCCTCGGTCGAGCGGAACGAGGTGTCGAGCGGCACGTGTGCGAAGCGATCCGGGGGGACCAGCGCCGCGTGGGCCTGCGCCTCCTGGCGGAGACGCTCGGGACGGGCGCCCTGGAAGGAGTAGATCGACTGCTTCTCGTCGCCCACGGCGAACACGGTGCGCGGAATGGCGGCGGCCGCGCGCTCCACGCCCTCGCCGGCGAAGAAGGGCTCGGTCAGGGCGCGCAGGATGTCCCACTGCTCGGGGGCGGTGTCCTGGGCCTCGTCGATGAGCACGTGTTCGACGCCGCCGTCGAGCTTGTAGAGCACCCAGGCTGCGGTCGATCGCCGGGTGAGCAGTTCGACCGTACGGGCGACCAGATCGGTGAAGTCCAGCGCGCCCAGCTGACGTTTGCGCGTCTCGTAGAGGGCGGCGTGGACGCGGGCGAGGGTCAGCACCTTCTCGGTCTCGTCGGCCACGCGGGCGGCCCTCATCCGGTCGAGAGTCGCGAGGAACCTCAGCGACACGTCGGCCAGATAGGTCGAGGCCGCCGGCGGCGCCTTGGACGTCCCGAACCGGTCACGGGCGGCGCCCCTCGAGTCGATGAAGATCGGGGTCATCGCCGCTACGCTGGTCTCGGGCGGCGCGACGTCCCGCATCTGCGCGGCGAGCTTCTGGTCGTTGGCGCTTCCGGTCGCGAAGCCGGCGGCGGCCGCCAGCCACTCCGAAGGGTTCAGCCAGGAAAGGAAGTCCGCCTCGATGGTCTCCGGCCGCTCATCCGGGCCGACCCCGACGAGGGCGCGGGGCTCCGGGGCCCTGCCCGCCTCGACCCGGTTCACGTAATCGAGAAGCGGCTCGCGCTTCGCCTCGAGGGAATCGAGCAGCGAGTGGAAGGCGTCCCAGCTCAGCTCGACCGCGAAGTGGGCGTAGGCCCGCCCGAGAGCTCCATCGCCGTCCTCCAGGGCGTGGCGGGCGAGGTCCTCGCGGGCGGCATGCGAAAGGTTGCGCGCCGCCTGGTCCTCCAGCACCTCGAAACCGGGCAGCACGCCGGCCTCCAGCGGGAAGCGGCGGAGCAGCTTCTCGCAGAAGGCGTGGATGGTCTGGATCTTCAGTCCGCCCGGCGTCTCCAGTGCGCGGGCGAACAGCCGCCGGGCCTCGGACAGTTCGGCGCCGGACAGGGACGTCGGGTCGCGCCCGTCCAGGCCGGCCAGCTCCTGCGCCAGCCGGCGATCGTCGGCGACGGCCCAGCGCCCAAGCTTGTCGAACAGGCGCGCCTGCATCTCGGCGGCGGCGGCCTTGGTGTAGGTGACGCACAGGATCTCGCCCGGCTTCACCCGCTGCAGCAGCAGCCGGGCCACGCGGTTCACCAGGGTGGTGGTCTTCCCCGAGCCGGCGTTGGCGGTGACGAAGACCGACAGCGCCGGGTCCGCCGCGGTCGACTGGTGGACGCGGGCCAGGTCGAGGGCGTCGGTCATTCCGGGGCCTCGTCCTCGCCGCCGACCACATGCCACTCCCAGACGCGGGCGAGGTGATCGTAGTTGCCGCCGAAATTGCCCATGAACTGGGGCGCCATCCACGAGGTGTAGGGGGTCGTTTCGTCGTCGAACAGGGCGACGCCCGCCTTCAGCCGCTCCAGCTCGCGCTCCGCCAGCTGCGAGGCGGTCAGGGCGTTGTTCTTCGACGGCCGCGCCACGTCGTCGACCTTGGCGGGATCGCGTCGGCCGGTCAGGCGCACGTAGAGCAGCTCGGTCGCCTCCGTCGGCGGGGCCGGGAAGCCGCCGGCGGCGAGGATGGCCGCGGTCAGGGTCAGCTGCGGCGCGAAGCCCTGCACCACCTGGGACTGGCTGGGTGCGGCGCCGGTCTTGAAATCGAGCACCGCCGCCCCGTGCGCGTGCAGCTCGATGCGGTCGGCGCGGGCGGTGAGAGTGAAGCGTCCGCCGGGGGCGTCGAAAGCCAGTTCGCCCTTTTGCTCTATGAGCAGCGTCACGCCGCGGGCGCGCCGCTCGCGCTCGAACCGCTCCAGCCAGCGGGCGCAGTTGCGGGCCAGCGGCCGTTCGCGCGCCATCGCCGCGTCCCCGAAGCCGGCGTCGACGAGGGCGTCGTGCAGGAAGCGCTCGATCTCGTCGGCGCAGTCCTCGGGCATGACCTCGGGCCAGGTGTGCACCACCCGCTCGACCGCGGCATGGATCGCCGTTCCGCGCGCCAGCGCCTCGGCCGACTCGCCCGGCCGGTCCAGCTTCCTCAGCCCGAGGATGCGGTCGGCGTAGACCGCGTACGGGTCGCGCACCCAGCGCTCGATCGCGGTCACGGGCAGGGCGCGCGGACGGCGGCTCACCGGCGGCCGCGGGGCCGGCCGTCGGGCGTAGGCCGGCGGCGGAGCGGCGGGCGCGTCCAGCAGGCGCGTCCACGCCGCGACGCCTGCGGGCGGGGCGATCCGCACCGGCGTCTCGGGCGCATCGGCGCCGCGCGTGAGCATGTCCAGCCGCCACAGCCAGCGCGAGCGCACCGCCGGCTGACCGCCGCGGCGCTCGCTGTGCACCAGCACCGCCTCGTCGGCGCAGGCGGCCTGGATGAAGTCCTGGGCGCTCTGGCCGATGCGGCGCTCAGGCGGCGGCAGACCCAGCGCCGCCCGCATCGGGCGCGACAGAAAGGGATCGGTCGGCGCAGCCTGCGGCCAGACGCCCTCCTCCAGCCCGGCGAGGATCATCCGGTCGGCGCGGACCAGCCGCGCCTCGATGGCCCCGAGGATGCGCAGGGAGGGGTGCGTCGCGCCGCCGGTGCGGACCACGGCGTCCGCCAGAAGATCGTCGACGAGATCCACGAGTTCGCCAGGCTCGACCCTCCCGAGGGAGGCTCCGCCCTCGATCAGCGCGGACAGGGTCTGCGCCGCTGTCTCGCCATCGGGACCGGCCCATGCCCCCTGCCCCGCGAGACCTTCCACGAGCCCGGTCAGCTCCCGGGCCGCAGCGTCCAGCGGAACGCCGGCCATCAGTCGCGCGGCGACGGGTTCGATGCGGGCGCGAAGCTGCCGGGCGAGGGCGCGGGCGGTCTCGATGCGGCCCAGACGGCCGACCGACGGCGGCTTGCCGTCCCGGTCCGGAAGCGCCGCGCGCTCGAGCCGGAGCATCAGGCCATCGAAGTCGGCCGGCCGGGGCCCCCGGAGTGCGTACCGCTCGAGGTCCCGGGCGGCGGCGCGAATGTCCTGCTCGCCGGCGTCGAGCTGGACCAGCGGGTGTTTCAGCAGGCCCAGCAACGTCTGCGGGTCCGTCGGATCGGCGATCCAGCGCGCGCACAGACCGACCAGCACCCCGGCCGGCATGCGCTCCAGCGGCTGGCCGGCCGAGGCGTCCGCGACCACGCCCCAGCGCTCCAGCCGCGCTGCGACGCGGCGGCCCAGCTCCTGGTCAGGCGTGACCAGGGCGCAGGTGCGGCCCGGCGTCTCGAGCGTCTCACGCATCATCAGGGCGATGGCGCCGGCGGCCTCCTCCTCGTGCCGCAGGCTGAGGACGGACAGGCCCTCGAGGCCGTCCGCGATGGGATCGGCCGCGGTCCCCGCTCCGGCGGCGCGCGCGCGGATTTCGCGGATGGCGTCGCGCCAGTCGCCGGTCGCATCGGCGGGTCGGAGGGCCTCGTTGAGCAGGCGCTGACGGGCGCGGCCGCGGCGGGCGGCCGCAGCGTCCTCCGCGGGCTGGAACCAGGGCCGCACCGCGGCGCGGGAGACGTCGTGCCGCTCGAGCAGCCGCTTCAGGGCCCTCTGCGGGTGCTGCTCGCTGTCCGCGTCGATCTGGGCCCAGACCGCCTCGTCGAGTTCGAGGTCGAGGCCGGGCAGGACGACGCAGCCTCGCGGCGCGCGCGCCACCGCGCCAAGAACGGCGGCGGCCGCGGGCACCGAGCCGGTCGAGCCGGCGGCGATCACCGGCTGTTCCGGCGGACGCGCGTCCCACTGTTCGGCGAGGCGGCGCAGCAGGGTCGCGCGACGCCAGGCCGGATCCACCAGACCGAGCTCCGCCAGCCGCGCCGGCCACGCCTCCACAGCGAGGCCGAGGAAGGCCGCGGACCGCTCCCAGTGCTCGGCCATCTCACCCTCGACCAGACGGGCGACCCGCTGCGGTTCCGGGACTTCCTCCAGCTGGCAGGAGTCGAGGAAAGCCCCGAGGGCGTCGGCGAGGTCCAGGGCGCGCACCGGCGTCAGGGTGGAATCGAAGCGCTCCACGATCATCCGCGCCATCTCGAAGCGGCGGGTCAGGGGCGTGATCGCGGGCGGCAGGTCGAGGCCGACCTCGCCAGGAGCGAACGGCGGCTCGTCCTCCTCCAGGTCCCCCAGCGGCCGCACCTGGGGCAACAGCACCGCGCGGCCGCCCGCCGCCTTGGCCAGCGCCGCTCCGAAGGCCCGCGCGGCGCGCCGGTTGGGCAGCAGCACCACCGCGTCGGACAGCGTCTCCGGCGGCCGGTCCCCCAGCCAGTCCAGCAGCCCTGCGGCGAGATCGTTCAGGAACGGCCGTCGCGCCTCGATCGCGCACCAGCGCGGAGCCTCGCCAGCGAAGGGATCGAAGCGCCCGCTCATTCGCCGGCCAGCCGCGCCTCTGCGGCGTCACGGGCCTGGGGATCGCCGACGTGCATCCAGTCCCCGTCGAGAACGCAGCCGTGAAGGCGGCCGCCGGCGGCGGATCGCCGCCACAGGGCGCTCAGCGAGAACGGCCCCTCGGGGCCGGCGGCGACGTAGTCGGGCCGGCAGATATGCACTCCCATGTAGGCGAACGGCGCGGCGGGGGCCTCGCCGCGGAAGACCAGCCGCCGGCCCTCCTCGAGGAAGAAGTCGCCGTCGCCTTCGAAACCGATGGAGCCCTCGCGTCTCGCGAGAAGAAGCGCTGCATCCATGATTGACGGATTCCACAGGCGCGCGAGTTGATTCAGCGCGTCGCCGCGGTCGATCCAGACGCTGTCGATGTTGGCGACGAAGACCGGGTCATCGCCGAGCAGGGCGCGGGCCTTCTTGAGGCCGCCGCCGGTCTCCAGCAGCTCCGCCCGCTCGTCCGATATGGCGATCTCGGGGCCCCGACCGCGGGCGGCGAGGTGGGCCTCCAGCCGGTCGGCGAACCAGTGCACATTGACCACCGCCCGCTCCACGCCGACGTCGGCCAGCCGGTCCAGCACATGGTCGACCAAGGCCTTGCCGCGGACCTCGACCAGGGCCTTGGGCCTGTCGTCCGTCAGCGGGCGCATGCGCGTGCCGAGGCCGGCGGCCAGCACCATGGCGGTCTTCGGCGTCATGTTCGTCTCTCTTGCGGGACATGCCGGGCGAACCACGCCGACACCGCCTCCATACCGGGTTCGCGCAGGTTGCGGTTCAGGTGGTCCCACATCCGTGGCATGAACTGGCGATACCGCGGCTTGCCGTCGCGGACGATCAGGCGGGCGAAGACGCCGAGAATCCGCGCCTCGTTCAGCGCCGCCAGGGCGACGTAGTCCCGCCAGTAGGACTCGCGGTCGACCATCATCACCTCGCAGTAGTGACCGAAGGCCACCGCCTCGAGTTCGGGGGGGACGTCGCGGCGGGCGTCCTGCAACAGGGAGTGCAGGTCCCAGACGGGGTGGGCCAGCACCGCGTCCTGGAAGTCGATCAGCCCGACCCGCTTCTGGTGCGGCCGATCCGGCAGCCAGATCAGGTTCTCGGCGTGATAGTCGCGGTGGGCGATGGTCCAGGCCTTCTGCTCGCCCATGGCGACCACGGGCGCCCAGGCGGCGCGCCACGCCTCCTGCACCTCCGGTCCGAACTCGAGATCGGGATGCAGCTTCGGCAGCCACTCGATGAACAGGTCCGCCCCGCCCTGCAGGGCGACGGCGTCGTAGGTCAGCAGCGGCCAGTCGCCGGCCGGGCCCTGCATGACCTCGGGCAGCAGGGCGGCCATGTGCAGCCGGGCGACGGCGTCGACCGCGGCCAGGTAGAGCGGCGCCTGGGGCTCGCCGTCGGCGATCACCCGCGCGAACAGGTCGTCGCCGAGATCCTCGATCACCGCCAGTCCGTTGGCGGCGTCCACCGCCACGATCTCGGGCGTCGACAGGCCCGCGTGGCGGAAGTGCTCGGCCACCGCCGCGAAGGCCTCGATCCGGCCGGCCGACAGGCGGGCGACGGCGTTCCAGCCGGCGGCGCGGCGCTGTTCCGGCGTCCAGGCGGGATCGCAGGGCCGGGACTCCGTGGCCGGCGGCTGATCCATCAGCATCAGCGTTGCCCCCGCGGGCGTGGTCAGCCGCTCGTAGCGGCGCGTCGAGGCGTCGCCGGGCAGGGGCGCGCGCGCAGCCTCGCCGAGGCCGGAGGCCGTGAGAAAGTCCCGGCGGAGCTGTTCGCGGTCAGACATGCAGGTCCATCACCTTGCTCTCCCACGCCCCTGCGCCAGAAACGGTCGCACGCCGTCCGTCGCCAGTCTCGGCGAGGGCGACGGTCAGCCGGTCCGGTCCCAGCCAGACGGCCGGATCGTCGCCCAGCCGCTCGGGCCATTCGATCACCGCGCAGCCCTCGTCCAGCGCCTCGTCGAGCCCGATCTCCGACGCTTCCTCCGGACGCGTCAGACGGTAGAGGTCAAAGTGCGCCACCGGCGGCTCGCTTTCGTAGAACTGCACCAGGGTGAAGGTCGGCGACGGCACGTCCTCATCCGGTCGAGTCAGGGCGCGGATCAATCCGCGGGCCAGCGTCGACTTGCCCATGCCCAGCGGCCCGTACAGCAGCACCGCCTCGCCCGGCGCCAACAGGCGCGCGATCGCGGCGCCGAGGCGGTCCGTGGCGTCGGGATCCGGAAGGTCGAACACGGCCTCAGGCAAAGTCGGCGTCCGGCTGACCGGGAAGCACCCGCTCGGTGAAGGCCTTCAGCGCATAGGTCGCCTTGCCCGCGTCGATGTCCAGCCGTCCCGGGGGGATCGGCTTGCCCACCTTCAGATGGAAGGGCTTGCGGCGCTTGTTGAGCAGTTCGTGGAACAGGGTCACGTCGCGCAGTTCCTGCGACACCCGGTCGAAGGCGTGGAACAGGCGCGAATAGGGCCCCGAGACGTGGACCGGGACGACCGGAGCATCGTACTTGCGCGCCAGCGACGCCGCCGTGGGGGCCCATTCCGGATCGGTGACCGACCCGTCCCTGGCGACCCGCGCCAGCCGTCCGGCGGGGAACATGACCACGCAACGCTCGGCCTCGAACGCCTCCTTCGCCGCCTGCAGGGTGGCGCGGGTCTTTTCGCGTGTGCGCTTCGCGACCACCCACTCCACCGGGATCACCGCCTCGCCGAGCCGCGGCGAGACCCGCAGGGCGTCGGCGTTGGCGAAGAAGACGGCGTCGTCGCGACGCGCGGCGACCACGTCGTAGACGGCGATGCCGTCGGCGATGCCGGTCGGGTGGTTGGCCACCACGATGCAGCGACCCGACTCCGGGATCCGGTCGGCGTTGAGGACCGACACCTTCAGGTCCAGCAGGTCGCTCATATAGGCCAGGGCCTCGGCCCCGGAGAGCGGCCTGACCGCATCGGCCATGCGCACGGCGTGGCGGTAGTTCAGCAGCCGGTAGAGGGCCGGCCGCAGCACCGGCCAGAAGGGAGACGCCGTCAGCCGCGGCGCGCGCTCGGCGATCAGCACGTCGCAGATGTGCGGTTCCGGACGGGTGCTGGGCGTGAGGGCGTCGGCGGTCATTCGCATGGGTTGTCGCCGCTCCCGCGATGCTCCGCAAGCGCCCGCAGCACCCCCCGCCATTGACGGCCGGACGGGACGGCGCCACGCCTTCGCCCCGAACGATCTCGCCCGCAGAGGATGCCCGCATGTCCCGAATGACCCGCCTCCTGACCAGCCTGAGCGCCGCGGCGCTGCTGGGGGCCGCCCTGCCCGCCCTCGCCGAGGCTCCGGTCGCGCCGGTCGCGCCGGTCGCCGCGGCGCCCGCGCGACAGCAGGAAGCCTTCGACTACCGGGCCATGATCTCGGCGAACCGCCTGGGCGACCCGCAGGTCTCGCCCGACGGGCGGTGGGTCGTCTACTCGGTGACCACGACCGACGTGGAGGCCAATCGCCGCTCGGGCGCCCTCTACATGATGGACCTCCAGAATCCGGGCGAACCGCGCCGGCTGGCCATCAATGAGGGCGGCGCCAACACCGCCCGCTGGGGCGGCGACGGCAAGCTGTACTTCCTGTCCGGTCGTTCGGGATCCAGCCAGGTCTGGCGCGCCGACGCCGACGGCGCCAACCCGGTCCAGGTCACCCGCCTGCCGCTGGACGTCAACGCCTACCGCCTCAGCCCCGACGCCTCGAAGGTCGCCGTCTCGCTGGCGGTGTTCCCGAGCTGCGGCGATCTGGCCTGCACCGTCGACCGCCAGAAGGCGGTGGCCGATGACCCGTCGACCGGCATGGTCTACGACCGGATGTTCGTGCGCCACTGGGACACCTGGAACGACGGCACGCAGAACCACCTGTTCGTCGTCAACGCCGACGGTTCGGGCGAACCGGTCTGGGCGACCCGGAACTTCGACGGCGACGTCCCCTCCAAGCCCTTCGGCGACGAGAGTGAGTTCACCTTCACCCCCGACGGCCAGGGGCTGGTCTTCTCGGGCCGCGAAGCCGGCCGCTCCGAGCCGTGGAGCACCAATTTCGACCTTTACGAGGTGTCGCTCGCCGAGCCCGGCCGGCTGACCAACCTGACCGACGACAACGACGCCTGGGACACCGGCCCGGTGTTCTCGCCCGACGGCCGCACCCTTGCCTACCGGGCCATGGCGCGGCCCGGCTTCGAGGCTGACAAGTACGGTGTCTTCCTGCGCGACATGGACACCGGGCAGGTGCGCCAGATCGCCGCCAACTGGGACCGGTCGGCCGACACCCTGCAGTGGTCGCGGGACGGGAACACCCTCTACACCACCGCCGGCGACGTCGGTCAGACGCGGCTGTTCGCCATCGACACCCGCAACGGCGTGGTCACCCCGGTGACCGGCGAGGGTCACGTCTCGGCCTTCCAGCAGACGCCCTCCGGCTTCGTTCTCGCGCAGGACAGCCTGACCCGGCCGAGCGAGCTGTATGTGAAGACCTTCCTGGGCCGCGAGATGCCGATCCGCATCACCAATGTGAACCCGCAGCTCGACAGCCTCGCCTTCGGCGAGGCCGAGCAGTTCAGCTTCCCCGGCTGGAACAACGAGACGGTGCACGGCTATGTGATCAAGCCGTCCAACTACGTCGAGGGCCGCAAGTACCCGGTCGCCTTCCTGATCCACGGCGGGCCGCAGGGGTCGTTCGGCAACAGCTGGTCCTACCGCTGGAACCCGATGACCTACGCCGGGGCCGGCTACGCGGTGGTGATGATCGACTTCCACGGCTCGACGGGCTACGGCCAGGCCTTCACCGACTCCATCAGCCAGCACTGGGGCGACCGCCCGTTCGAGGACCTGCAGAAGGGCTGGGCCTTCGCCCAGTCACGCTACGACTTCCTCGATGGCGACAACGCCTGCGCCCTCGGGGCCTCTTACGGCGGCTACATGATCAACTGGATCGCCGGCAACTGGCCCGGCGAGTTCGATTGCCTCGTCAACCACGACGGGGTGTTCGACACCTTCAACATGGGCTTCGCGACCGAGGAGCTGTGGTTCACCGAGTGGGAGAACGGCGGCACCCCCTGGGAGAACCCGCGCGGCTACCAGCAGTTCAACCCGGCCAACCACGTGCAGAACTGGCGCGACCCGATGCTGGTGATCCAGGGCGACCGGGACTTCCGCATCCCCACCTCGCAGTCGCTGTCGACCTTCACCGCCCTGCAGCGCCAGGGGATCGACAGCCGCCTGCTGGTCTTCCCCGACGAGAACCACTGGGTGCTCAGGCCGGCCAACAGCCTGCAGTGGCACACCGAGGTCTTCGGCTGGCTGGAGCGACACCTGCGCCCGGCGGACTGACCGGTCTCCGGAATCCGGAGAACAGGGGCGCTCCGCGGGGAGCGCCCCTTTTTTACGCCCGGATCAGGAAGCTTCGCGAGGGTGGGCCGTGCGGGCGAGCGAGGCGGCCCGCTGGTAGCGGACGTGCTCCTGCTCGGTCATGCAGCGCGGCGCCTCCCAGGCGGGTGTGTCGCGCCGGACCTGCTGCGCCTCGCGGGCTGTAATGAACACCGGACGCTCGCCGTAGCGCCGCACGAAGGCTCGCCGCGACGCCGCGTCCTGGGCGCAGACCACCACGCCGCGCGCCTCGGCCGGCCGTTCCCGGGCCTGCGGCGCCTGCCCCGCCCCGGCCGAGCTGGCTGCGGAAGCGACGAGAAGGGCGGCGACGCCGCCCGTGATAACGCGTGAAAGTGGCATGACAGGCCTCCTGAGCGCCGGGAAATTCCTCCGTTCCCGGAGCAGAGAATGCACCCATGCGGCCGAATGTAAAGAATCTACGACAGATTGAAGTATGAAATTTGACATGCACGGTCACGGGCGGCGGATGAGCCTTCCCGGTCATTGCGCGTTCCTCCCCCGCCAGGGAGCCGCGCCTCGTGCAGAACCCCTTGAAGGACAATCGAAACTGGCTCGTCGTGCGCGAGCGGGCCCTGGTTCCGGCCGGTGCGCGGCTGCGCGGCTGGCGCGACTGGGTCGTAGCCAACGATCCGGTGTACGCCGCCGCCCGCCGCCCGGGCGCTCCGGAGAAGATCGCCGCCAGCGTCACCCTGGCGCTGATCGCTGCGGTCCTGCTCTTCCTCGCCCTGTTCGACTGGAACCTGCTGCGCGGCCCGATCGGGCGCTGGGCTTCGAACCGCTACGACCGCGAGATCGCGCTAAACGGCGATCTCGACGTCCATCTGTTCAGCTGGACACCCTCGATGCAGGTGCGCGACGTGCGCGTCGGCGGGCCCGACTGGGCTCGCGAGCGTGACACGCTCCGGGTCGGCGACCTGCAGGCTTCGGTGCGGCTGCGGTCGCTGCTCGCCGGACGGATCGAGATGCCGCGGGTCGCCATCGCCCGCGCCGAGGCGGTTATGATCTCGACCGAGGACGGCCGCAGGAGCTGGGTGCTGGACCCCGACGCGCCCGACACCGGCGAGGGCGTGAAGCTGCCGCCGATCCAGCGGCTCATCATCCGCGACGGCCGCATCTCTCTGGACGAACAGGGCCGCGACATCCGCCTCGACGCGACCGTCGACGCCCGCGAGGGCACGGACGGCGAGGCCGGATTCCGGCTCGACGGCGAGGGCACGATCAACGGCACGCCGTTGACGGTCCAGGTGCGCGGCGGCCCCTTCCTCAACGTCCGTCGCGACCGCCCCTACGCGTTCCACGCCGAGGTGAACGGCGCCGGCACGCGCATGGTCGCCGACGGCTCCATCACCCGCCCCTTCGATCTCGGCCGGTTCACCGCCGAACTGAGCCTGCGCGGCCGGGATCTGGCCGACGTCTACCTGCTGACCGGCATCACCACGCCGAACACGCCGCCGTACCGGCTCGAGGGGCGACTGACGCGGGACGACGCCCGCTACACATTCGACGACTTCTCCGGGCGGGTCGGCTCCTCCGACCTCTCCGGCGATCTCGTGGTCGACAAGGCCGGCGACCGGCGCCGGGTCGAGGCCGACCTGCGGTCGCGCCTGCTGGACATCGACGACCTCGCGGCCGTGCTGGGCGCCGAGACCCGGGTGACCGGCGGCGGCGACAGCCGGGTGAGCTCCGGCCGCCCGGGCCGGCTGCTGCCCGACGCGCCGCTGAACGTCGAGCGCCTGCGGGTGATGGACGGCGAGCTGCGCTACCGGGCGGCGCGGGTGAAGCGCAACACGCTGGACGTCCGCGAGGTCGACATCGGCGCGCAGCTGAGGT
>Ga0154912_103_pt7 | contig 18431 bp, 17 predicted proteins | sample RifCSPhighO2_01_FD_105881 | JGI IMG/M metagenome (GOLD analysis project Ga0154912, IMG submission 105881) | Caulobacterales bacterium RIFCSPHIGHO2_01_FULL_70_19 | reverse complement strand
TCTGGACCGGCGCCGCCAGCCGAAGCGCAGCCGCCCTGCTGGACGGCGGCGGGTTGCTGAAGCGCCTGACGTCGGCGCTGGACAGGGCCGCGCAGGGACTGGCGGTCGAATTTGTCGAGGTCCCCGGTCTCGACGCGCCGGACCCGCCGCACCAGCGGGCGAGCGCCACCATCCGGGATCGGCTGCAAGCGGCCTCCTGGGAAGGCGCCAGCGCCGCCGCCCTCGGCGCGGACCGGTTCGCCGTCCTGCGCTCTGCGACCGATGTCGAGGACCTGGCCGCAATCGTCCGCGCCGCCGGCGCCGCCGAGGGGCTGGACCTCTCGCCGCTGACCAGCCGGGGCGAACTCGCGGACGCGGAGGCCGCCGTCGCCATCCGGACACTCCGTCTCGCCCTTGATGAGTGCCTGAAGGACGGGGCCGCCGCGGGCGCGCGGTTCGACGAGCGACTGAAGCGCACGGTGCGGGAGGCCGATCGGTTCCGCACCCTTGTGCGCGAACGCGACTTCACCCTCGTCTATCAGCCGATCGTGTCGCTGGCGACGCGGACGCCGCACCATTTCGAGGCCCTTGTCCGCTTCGACGGAGGGGACCGCGCCCCCGCCGCGAGCATCTCGATGGCGGAGGAACTGGGCCTGACCGAAGCCTTCGACCTCGCGGTCGCCGAACAGGCTCTGCTGGAACTGCGACGGGCCGGCTCGACCCGGGCGCGGATCGCCGTCAACGTCTCGGCCCTGAGCCTCGCCTCGGACCGGTACGTCCAGGGACTGCTCCGCATGACGGACCTCGACCCGACGCTCCGCCCGCGTCTGATGGTGGAGGTCACCGAAACGGCGGCGCTCGCCGACGTGGACGCCGCCGACCGGCGGCTGGCCGCCCTGCGCGCGGCCGGGGTCCACGTCTGCCTCGACGACTTCGGCGTCGGCGCGGCCTCGCTCGACCACCTGCGCCGCCTCGGCGTCGATCTGGTCAAGATCGACGGCTCCTTCGTGCGCAATCTCGCCGATCCGAGGGCGCGGACGCTCGCCGCCGCAATCGTCGACCTGTGCCGCGAGCTGAAGGTGCCGACGGTGGCGGAGATGGTCGAGACCGAGGCGCAGGACGCGGCCCTCGGCGCCCTTGGCGTCGATTTCGGGCAGGGCTGGCTCTACGGTCGGCCGGGTCCGAGACCGATCGTGCTCGAGCCCGCGCCGGCCGCGGCGCGCCGCCGGGGCGAGGTCGTCGCCTGGGGCTGACCCGGCATCAGCCTGCGGCCGATGCCGAGCGCGTCGAGGAAGTCCGCATCATGGCTGACCACCACCAGCGCACCGTCCCACGCCCTCAGCGCCGCCTCGACAGCCGCGACCGAGTCGAGATCGAGGTGATTGGTCGGCTCGTCCAGAATCAGCAGCTGCGGGGGCCGGGCGCCGGTCATGACGCAGGCCAGCGCGGCCCGCAGCCGCTCGCCGCCGGACAGCGTCCCGACCCGCTTCTCCGCCGCCGCGTTGCGGAACAGGAAGCGAGCCAGGGCGGCGTACGCTTCGTTCGCCGTCGCCTCCGGATTCAGACGCCGGTAGCCCGCCAGCAGGCTCTCGCCGGGCCGCAGCAACGCCGCCTCCTGGTCCAGCAGGGCCGAGGCGACCGGGCGGTCCACCCGTCCCTCCGTCGGCGCCAGTACGCCGGCCATCAGCTTGAGCAAGGTCGACTTGCCGGCCCCGTTGGGACCGACGACCGCCACCCGTTCCGGCCCCGTCAGGCGCATCGAGAGCGGCCCGACGATGCGGCGACCCTCCGGCGTCGTCCAGGTCGCCCCGTCCAGCGCCACGACCGTTCGGCCAGCGGCGAGCCCTGTCGACGGCAACGGAATTTCCATGGCCCGCACCCGCTCGACCCGCTCGCGCGCCGCGGCCAGGTCCGCCGCCGCCGCCTCGACCCGGCGTTCGGCCAGCCGGTCCTCGCGCTCGCCGGAGTTCTCCGCCCGCTCCTTCATGGCCCCCAGCAGTATCTTCGGCTCGGAGGCCTTCATGGCGAAGGCTCGCCCCGTTCGGTCGCGCCGCGCCCTGCGCTCGGCCGCCCGCTGGTTGTCGCGCGCAGCGCGGTCGGCGTCGCGCTCCGCCGTTTCCAGCGCCCGTTCCGCCGCCGCCCGCTCGGCCGCCTTCCGCCCGGCGTAGAGATCGTAGCCGCCGCCATAGGTCGCGACGCCGAGGCCGGACAGCTCGACGATCCGGTCCATCCGGCGCAGCAGGGACCGGTCGTGACTGGCGACCACCACCCCGCCGGGCCATCGGCCCAACACCTCGGCCACGCGCGCCCGGCCCTCGGCGTCCATGTGGTTGGTCGGCTCGTCGAGCAGCAACAGGTCCGGCGGGTCCAGCAACAGGCCAGCCAGCCGCAGCCGGGTCTGTTCGCCGCCGCTCAGTGAGGCGACGGGGCGGGAGGTGTCGAGGTCCGGCAACCCGACGTCCGCCAGCGCCGTCTCGATGCGGCCCTCCAGCGTCCAGTCCGCCGCGGCGAGGTCCTCCTCGCTGCCCTGCCCCGCCAGCACCCGCGCCACGACCGCCAGCGGCGCGGCCACGCCGAGGGCCTCGGCGACGATCTCGCCGGGTCCGGGCTCGCGCCGCTGCTCGAGCCAGCCCACGCTTCCGACGCGCGCGACCGCCCCCTCGGAAGGGTCGGCCAGTCCGGCGATCAGGCGCAGCAGGGTGGTCTTGCCGGTCCCGTTGCGGCCGACGACGCCGGTGCGCTCGCGCCCGAAGGCGAGGCTCAGGTTTTCGAAGAGGGTGCGGCCGTCAGGCGTGCGGGCGGTGACGCGGTCGAGCGTCGCGAGCGCGGATCCGGACGGGTTTCGGCCGGGGCTGGAGGATGACATAGGCGAGCACGAGCAGCGGAGCGGAAAGGGCGACAGCGATTTCCAGCGTGCTGATCATGTTCGTCGGGCCTCCGGGCCGGTTCACTCGTACGCGCTGAAGATGCGGGCCGGCCGGCGGACGTGCAAGCCCTTTCGCCCGCGAGGCGCGATCACGAGGTCGTGCCAGGTCGTCGCACCTTCCCGCCCCGGCTGGCCGCACGCGCGTTCGCAGCCTACATCGGAGCCATGGAACGCCGCGTCGCCCCCCAAGGGTCTGGCCAGCCGCCGCGAGGCCGTGATCGAGCAGATCCGCGCCGGGACCGGCATCGACGAGCCGATGATCGCTCGCCTCGTCGACGCCTTCTACGCCAAGGTCCGCGCCGACCCGCTGCTCGGCCCGGTGTTCGACGCCCGCATCGCCGACTGGGAGCCGCACCTGCAACAGATGCGGCTGTTCTGGTCCTCGGTGGCCCTGATGAGCGGCGTCTATCACGGCCGGCCGATGCCGAAGCACCTCCCCCTGCCGGTCGACGCCGCCCATTTCGACCGCTGGCTGGAGCTGTTCGAAGCGACCGCCGCCGAGGTCTGCCCGCCCGCCGCCGCCGACCACTTCATCGAGCGCGCGCGCCGCATCGCCGAAAGCCTGGAGCTCGGCGTCGCCGGGGCCAACGGCGTGCTCCTGCGCCGGGGCGACCGCTACGTCCGCCCGCCCGGGGCGGGGTCGCCGGCGCGGTGACCGCGGCCTGCTGCCACCTCCTGTCAGCAGCGGCGCGCCGGCGGCCACACTGTTCCCCCAATGTTCTTGCTGAATCCGGCGAATTGCTCCCCATATAGCGGCGTCGCGCCGGAGCCCGCTCCGGCTCCCCCGCGTTCCCGGATTCCATGACCGAAAAGCACAACTTCATCCGCGTGCGCGGCGCGCGCGAGCACAATCTCAAGGGCGTCGATCTCGACATCCCGCGCGAGAAGCTGGTGGTCATGACCGGCCTGTCGGGGTCGGGCAAGTCGTCGCTCGCCTTCGACACCATCTACGCCGAGGGCCAGCGCCGCTACGTCGAGTCGCTGAGCGCCTACGCCCGCCAGTTCCTCGAGCTGATGGGCAAGCCCGACGTCGATCTGATCGAGGGGCTCTCGCCGGCCATTTCCATCGAGCAGAAGACGACCTCGAAGAACCCCCGCTCCACTGTCGGCACGGTGACCGAGATCCACGACTACATGCGCCTGCTGTGGGCGCGCGTGGGCGTGCCCTACTCGCCGGCTACCGGGCTGCCGATCGAGAGCCAGACCATCAGCCAGATGGTCGACAAGCTGACCGCCCTGCCCGAGGGCGAACGCCTGCTGCTGCTCGCCCCCGTCGTGCGCGGCCGCAAGGGCGAGTACCGCAAGGAGATCGCCGAGTGGCAGCGCTCGGGCTTCCAGCGCCTGAAGATCGACGGCGAGTTCTACGCCATCGAGGATGCGCCGACGCTCGACAAGAAGTTCAAGCACGACATCGACATCGTCGTGGACCGCATCGTCACCAAGCCGGGACTGGAAGGCCGTTACGCTGACAGCCTGCAGACGGCGCTGGGCCTGGCGGACGGCATCGCCGTGGCCGAGTGGGCGAACGTGGCCGAGGGTGAGAGCCAGCCGCGACGCATCGTCTTCTCCGAGAAGTTCGCCTGCCCGGTGTCCGGCTTCACCATCAGCGAGATCGAGCCGCGGCTGTTCTCGTTCAACAATCCCTTCGGCGCCTGTCCGGTGTGCGACGGCCTCGGCGTCAAGCTGGCCTTCGACGCCGACCTGGTGGTGCCGGATCGCGACAAGACCCTGCACAAGGGCGCGGTGGCGCCGTGGTCGCGGGGTCCGTCGCCGCTCTACACCCAGACCCTGCAGTCGCTCAGCCGCCACTACGGCTTCTCGATGGACAAGCCATGGCGCGAGCTGCCGGAAGCGGCGCAGCAGGTGATCCTGCACGGCTCCGGCGGCGAGAAGATCAGGTTCACCTATGACGACAACGCCCGGAAGTACGAGACCTCCAAGGCGTTCGAAGGCGTCCTGCCCAACCTCGAACGGCGCTGGCGCGAGACCGACTCGGCCTGGGTGCGCGAGGAGCTGGGCCGCTTCCAGTCCGAGACCCCCTGCGAGGCCTGCGGCGGCAAGCGCCTCAAGCCCGAGGCCCTGGCGGTCAAGGTCGCCGGTCAGGACATCGCCGAGATCAGCTGGCTGTCCATCAAGGCGGCGCACGAGTGGTTCACCGGGCTGGAGGGCCGGCTCACCGAGAAGCAGATGGAGATCGCCCGGCGAATCCTGAAGGAGATCAACGACCGCCTGCGCTTCCTCAACAACGTCGGCCTCGACTACCTCAACCTGTCGCGCAGCTCCGGCACCCTGTCGGGGGGCGAGAGCCAGCGCATCCGCCTGGCCAGCCAGATCGGCTCGGGCCTGACCGGCGTGCTCTATGTGCTGGACGAGCCGTCGATCGGCCTGCACCAGCGCGACAACACCCGCCTGCTCGACAGCCTCAAGGGGCTGCGCGACCTCGGCAACTCGGTGCTGGTGGTCGAGCATGACGAGGAGGCCATCCTGACGGCCGACCACGTCATCGACATGGGTCCCGCCGCCGGCGTGCACGGCGGCGAGGTCTGCGCCCAGGGCACGCCCGCCGAGGTGATGGCCAACCCGAACTCGCTGACCGGCAAGTACCTGACCGGCGAACGCGAGATCGAGCTGCCGGCCGACGGCCGCCGTCCCGTCGACCGCAAGAAGATTCTGAAGATCACCGGCGCGCGCGGCAACAATCTGAAGAACGTCACCGGCGAGATCCCCGGCGGCCTGTTCACCTGCGTCACCGGCGTCTCCGGCGGCGGCAAGTCCACCTTCACCATCGAGACCCTGTACAAGGCCGCGGCGCGCCGCCTGCACAACGCCTCGGACGCCCCGGCGCCCTTCGACCGCATCGAGGGGCTGGAGCTGTTCGACAAGGTGATCGACATCGACCAGTCGCCGATCGGCCGCACCCCGCGCTCCAACCCGGCCACCTACACCGGGGCCTTCGGCCCGATCCGCGACTGGTACGCCGGCCTTCCGGAGTCCAAGGCCCGCGGCTACGGCCCCGGACGGTTCTCGTTCAACGTCAAGGGCGGTCGCTGCGAGGCCTGCCAGGGCGACGGGGTCATCAAGATCGAGATGCACTTCCTGCCGGACGTCTACGTCACCTGCGACGTCTGCAAGGGCAAGCGCTACAACCGCGAGACGCTGGAGATCGTCTTCAAGGGCAAGAGCATCTCGGACGTACTCGACATGACCGTCGAGGAGGCGGCGAACTTCTTCAAGGCGGTGCCGTCGATCCGCGACAAGATGCTGACGCTGGAGCGGGTCGGCCTCGGCTACGTCAAGGTCGGCCAGCCGGCCACCACCCTGTCCGGGGGCGAGGCGCAGCGGGTCAAGCTGTCCAAGGAGCTGTCGCGCCGCGCCACCGGCCGCACCCTCTACATCCTCGACGAGCCGACCACGGGCCTGCACTTCGAGGACACCCGAAAGCTGCTGGAGGTGCTGCAGGAACTGGTCGACGCCGGCAACACCATCGTCGTCATCGAGCACAACCTCGACGTCATCAAGGTGGCCGACTGGCTGCTCGACTTCGGCCCCGAGGGCGGCGACGGCGGCGGCGAGATCGTGGCCGTGGGCACGCCTGAACAGGTGGCGCAGAATCCCGCCAGCTGGACCGGGAAGTACCTCAAGGAAGTGCTGGACCGGCACGAGGTCCGCCGCAAGGCGCGGGTGGCGGCTCTGAAGAAGCGGGCCTGAGCGGGCCGCCGGTTCAGGCGGGACGGGAACCGTCTGTCGCAAGTTCGCGGTAGGCGGCCGAAAACGGCGCATAGACCACGGCCACCTGCAGGGCCGAGAGGACGGCGTTGGTCACGATCCACACAAGAATCGTCGGCCAGGCCGTCTGCAGGATCTCCGTCAGCGGCGCGCCTTCCAGGTCCTGCAGCTGCGTCACGCCGCCGGTCAGGAACTGGAGCGGCGTGAGCACCAGCGAGCCGAGCAGGCCGACCACCAGGCTCAGCACCCCCGCGAGGATCGCCATGCCCAGCAGCGGCCAGAAGCGACCCCGGGTCAGCCGGAAGGAATCGAGGATGGCGATTCGTCGCTCGCCGACGGTGATCGGAACCGCCAGGCAGAGCCGCACCGCCAGCCAGATCAGGGCTGCGACCGCGGCCAGCGCGAGCAGCACCGCCACCAGCCACAGCCACGGCGCTTCCAGGGAAGCGGCCAGGCCGCCGACGACGCCCACGAGCATGAACATCACTCCGGTCAGGGCGATGAACGCCAACGCAAGGGCGACGGACACCACGAACACCCGCACCTCATCCATGCCGAAGCGCAGGTAACCGAAACGACTCTCCTCCGGTCGCAGCACGGCCCGGGACACCGCCGCATAGACCACGGCCCCGGCGGCGAGGCTGATCGGCAGCACCACGGCGAAGACGCTCATGTACAGCTGCAGGATCGGCATGAAGTCCTCGGCCGACGGCGTTCCGGCCGCCTCAAGGGCTTCGGCCGCGTTGACGAGGCGGATCACGCTGCCGCCGATCACCGTCATCGCGAACGCCATCGCCGCGATGTAGAACAGGGACCACCAGACCAGCGTCGCCGGACGACGCCGCACGATCCGGAACCCCTCGAACACCGCATCGGTCGCCGAGAACGCCATGACTTGCCCCTTCTGAGTCCGTGGGGAGTCTAGAGAGGCTCCAGCCCGGTGTCAGCGGAAATCGGCTCGGCCGGAGCCGGTTCGCGGGCCATAACCTCGACCACCCGGGCGTAGGGCGCAGTCATCAGCACCTGCGAAAAGCCCTGCAGCCACGCCAGCGGCAGGAGCAGAACGACGCCCGCGACGATCAGCCAGACCGGCTGCTGGACCAGACCTTCAAGCCAGGCCTCCCAGGCCTCCGGATCTTCCATCGCCAGCGTCCCGACGCCGGCCCCGAGGATCAGGGCGGCGATCAACACGATCACGATCAGCACGGCCGCAACCAGCAGGGCGACCAGGATCATCACCAGCAGGAGGCCGAACAGTCGCCAGGTCTGGCCCCGTCCCAGCTTCCAGCCCGACTCGAAGCCGAAGGTCCGGTAGCGCAGGCTGGCCGGGGCCATCAGCGCCAGCCGCCCCCAGAGCAGCAGGAAGCCGAGGGCGACGACCGCACCCATCCCGATGAAGCTCAAGGTCCGCCACGGCTCCTCGACCCGCCACAGGGCGAAGCCGATCCCGACCGCCAGCAAAACGGCCACGATGAGCGCGAGTACGGCGCCGACTCCCACCGCGAGCCCCACGACCGCCACATGAAGCTCGTCCATGCCGACCCGGAGAAACATCGCCCCGTCGCCGCGCCGGCGTCCGGACAGCACGGCCCGGCCGATCGCCGTCGTCACCAGCAGGACCGACAGAAGCTGGACCAGGTTCGAGAGCTGCGTCCAGACCTGGAACTGCCAGATCGAGCTGAGCTCCGCCTCCAGCGACTCCGGATCGGCGCCGGCGGAAAAGGCCCCTGCGGCGCTCAGCTCGCTGAACATCGGAACGGCCGCACCCAGCACGATCAGGGCCGGCACGAGCAGGACCAGTCCCCAGGCCGTGGTCGCCACCGGCCGCCCGAAGCCGGTCCGGAACGCCTCGCCGATCGCGTCTGAAATCGAGAATGTCTTCATCGTACAGCCCCCGTCCCAACCTTAACCATTGAGCGCCCGTGCGCCAGCCCTTTCCGCCGGCGGCGGGCTGACGCGGCGGCCGGACGCGGCTAGAAGCCCGGCATGAACGCAGCTCCCTCCTCCGTCCACGTCATCGGCGGCGGCCTCGCCGGCTCCGAGGCCGCCTGGCAGATCGCCTCGGCCGGCGTGCCCGTCGTCCTGCACGAGATGCGCGGCGTGCCCGGCGTGAAGACCGACGCCCACCACACCGACGGCCTGGCCGAACTGGTCTGCTCCAACTCCTTCCGCTCGGACGACTGGGAGTACAACGCCGTCGGCCTGCTCCACGCCGAGATGCGGGCCCTCGACTCCATCATCATGGCCTGCGGCGACGCTCACCAGGTCCCGGCCGGCGGCGCGCTGGCGGTCGACCGCGAGGGCTTCTCGGCGGCCGTGACGGCGAAGCTGTCAGCCCATCCCCTCGTCACCGTCGTCCGCGAGGAGATCGCCGGTCTGCCGCCGGAAGAGTGGGACAACGTCATCGTCGCCACCGGGCCGCTGACCTCCCCGGCCCTGGCCGACGCGATCCTGAAGACCACAGGCGAGGAGAGTCTTTCGTTCTTCGACGCCATCGCCCCCATCGTCCACGCCGACTCGATCGACTTCGACATCGCCTGGCGCCAGTCGCGCTACGACAAGGCCGGCCCGGGCGGCGACGCCGCCGCCTACGTCAACTGCCCGATGACGAAGGATCAGTACGACGCCTTCATCGACGCCCTGCTGGCCGGCCCGAAAGCCGAGTTCAAGGAGTGGGAGGACGTCCCCTATTTCGACGGCTGCCTGCCCATCGAGGTGATGGCCGAACGCGGCCGCGAGACCCTGCGCCACGGTCCGATGAAGCCCGTCGGCCTGACCAACCCGCGCGACCCGTCCGTCAAGCCCCACGCCATCGTCCAGCTGCGCCAGGACAACGCCCTCGGCACATTGTTCAACATGGTCGGCTTCCAGACCAAGCTGAAGTACGGGGCTCAGACCGAGGTCTTCCGCATGATCCCCGGCCTGCAGGACGCCCAGTTCGCCCGCCTCGGCGGCCTGCACCGCAACACCTTCCTCAACTCGCCGAAGTTGCTCGACCGCCAGCTGCGCCTGAAGGCCCTGCCCCGCCTGCGCTTCGCCGGCCAGGTGACGGGCGTCGAGGGCTATGTCGAGTCCGCCGCCATGGGCCTGCTCACCGGCCGCCTCGCCGCCGCCCAGGCGCTGGGCCGCGACCTCGCTCCGCCGCCGCCGGAGACCGCCATCGGCGCCCTCGTCGAGCACATCACCGGCGGCCACCTCGAGGGCTCGAAGTTCCAGCCGATGAACATCAATTACGGCCTGCTCCCCCCGCTTGAGGCCCCGCGCGTCGACGAGGAAGGCCGCCGCATCCTGCCGAAGGACCGCGGCCGGGCGAAGAAGCGGCTGATGAGCGTGCGGGCGCTGGAGGCGCTGAAGCGGTGGCGGGACTCGGTCTAGCCTTCACGGATGGAGCGGGCGAGAGACATGTTCTGGATCACCGGCGGCGTCATTCTTCTGGCGGCTCTGCCGGCGCTGTTGAACGTGCGGGCGGCGCCGCTTGAACTGCTGGCCAACCTCCGGCCCCAGATCGCCGTACTGATCCTCGCGTTCGGGGCCGCCGCATTCACCGTCGGCCGATACGGGACTGCGGGCCTCGCCGCGGGGGTCCTTGCCCTGCTCCTGCTGAGCACGCCGGAGCTCTTCTCGCGAGCGCCGCGCCCGGTGGACCGGCCCGATCTGATTCTGGTCTGGGCCAATGTCTTCAAGTCGGACGCGGCGACCGAGCGCCTGGCGCAACTGGCGCGCAGGCGCGGAGCCGACCTTGTCATCCTTGGAGAGCCCCCTGCCCCGGAGGCCGCCCGCCGCCTTCTGGCAGACTACCCATTTCACTACGGGGTCCACGATCCGCGTCGCCACGGCGCCGCGATTTTCAGCCGGCGCCCCCTGATCGAACGCGCGGAACCCGACCTCCCGTCGGGTAGCTATCCGGTTTCGGTCGTGGAAGCGGACGGACTGACGGTCGCCGCTCTCCATCCTCCGGTCGCCGTGAGCCGCCGTCGGCTCGCGGAGAGCGAGTTGATGCTGGCGGGCGCAGCCGCCGCGCTGGACGGGCGCGCGGGCGTCGTGGTCGGCGACATGAACGCGACGCCGTGGTCCGTCCGTCTGCGCGAACTCTCAAGGCGTCTGACGCGGATATCCCCTGCCCGCGCATCCACCTGGTTCTCGAGCCTGCCGGTTCTGGGCCTGCCGATCGACCACGCGTTCGTCACGCCCGGTCTCGAGGCGTCGGCGGAGATCGGCCCGGGCATTGGCTCCGATCACCTGCCTCTGATCGTGTCCGTCAGCCGGGCGGCCATACCTCAGAACAGCTCCCGGCCCGCCGCCTGATCACCAGGCGGTCATCCGCCGCAGCGTCCCGTCGCGCAGCACATAGTGGTGCGCCAGGGCGGCGGCGGCGTGCAGGCCGACCAGCCAGTAGCCGATGGTCCCCAGCGTCTCGTGAATCTCCTCGGTCTGTCCGGCCAGGGCCTCGTTCGGCCCGGTCAGCGGCGGCAGGGAGAGGCCGAAAAGGCGCACCGGATCGCCCTCGGCGCTCAACGTCAGCCAGCCCAGCAGGGGCATGGCGATCATGAAGGCGTAGAGCGCCAGGTGCACCACGGCCGCGCCACGGTCGGCGAGGCTCCTCCCCGGCGGGCGGCGGCCGCCGAACCGGCGCGCGACCACCCGGACCCAGACGAGGGCGAACACCGTCAGGCCCAGACTGAAATGCCAGGCTTTCAGCGCCTCGCGAATCTCGCTGCCGCGGGGATAGCCCTCGCGCAGCAGGATGGTCGCATAGACGGCGACCAGCAGCAGCAGCATCAGCCAGTGCAGACCGATGGACAGCCGGCTGTAGGCGCGGGGCGATACGGACGCGACGGGGAAGCTCATGGCGCGGCTCCTGATGAACACGGCCGAGCTTGCACCGGCGCCGGAGCGCAATCGTTGATCCAGCGCAAGCGCCTCAGACCACGACGGTTCCGAACAATCGCCCGATCGCCGCCGTCACCCCCATCGCCAGAGCACCCCAGAACAGCACCCGGCCGGCCGAGCGGGCGAGCGGCGCGCCGCCGGCCTTGGCCCCGAGCACCCCGAGTCCCGCCAGACCCACGAGGGTGATCGCGACGACCCAGGACAGGATCGCCGCCTCGGGGGCGAATCCGGCCACCAGCAGCGGCAGGGCGGCGCCGGCGGCGAAGGTCACCGCCGAGGTCAGGGCCGCCTGGATCGGCCGGGCGGTGGATATCTCGGAGATGCCCAACTCGTCGCGCGCGTGGGCGCCCAGCGCATCCTTCGCCATCAGCTGCAAGGCCACCTCGCGCGCCAGCTCCGGCTCGAGGCCCCGGGCGGCGTAAATCCCGGCCAGTTCCTCGACCTCGGCCTCGCGATCCGTCGCCAGCTCGGCTGTCTCCCGGGCCAGATCGGCCTTCTCGGTGTCGGACTGCGAGCTCACCGAGACGTATTCGCCCGCCGCCATCGACATGGCCCCGGCCGCCAGGCCTGCCACCCCCGCGATCAGCACCGCGCTGCGCGCCCCGTCGGCCGCCGCCACGCCGGCCACCAGGCTGGCGGTCGAGACCAGCCCGTCATTGGCCCCCAGCACCGCCGCCCGAAGCCAGCCGATGCGCGCCACCCGGTGCCGCTCGGGATGGGTCTTCATGCGGGTCATGGCGTCTCTCCGGAGTCCTGGGTCCTCAGCGGGCCCTGTTTCGCCGGTCCAGGCAAGTCCGCCCGGAGATGTTCAGTCCGCGAAGTCGATGACGGCGTTGTCCACGGGCAGTTCCTCGACCAAGGCGCGACGCGGCTCCGGCCCACGCCGCCACCCCTCGACCGTCTCAAGGACGGCCAGCGAGGGGACGTGCCCCTGGAGCTCGAAGCGGCGGAAGGCGAAGGCCCGGCCGTCGGCCCCGAGGGCGGACGGCCCGTCGGAGACGTGGATGTGAAGATGCGGCGCGTCGGACTGGCCGGAATTGCCGAGTGCGCCCAGCACCTCCCCGGCCGTCACGGACTGGCCCTCGCGCACCCGTACGCTGCCCTGCTTCAGATGGCCGTAGAAGACGTGCGATCCATCCTCCAATCGCACCACCACGTGGTTCCCGCCGATCGTCTGCAAGCTGATCGGCGCCGCCGGCGGCGCGCCGGGCGTGTTGTCCGGCAGCGTGTCGACGGCGGCGACCACCACCCCGTCGGCGCCCGCCAGAACAGGGGCTCCGAATCCGACCCAGGCCTCGTTCGATTGCGGATCGTCCACGAAGGCGCGCCCCTGTTCGTCGAGGCGGACGAAGTCGATGGCGAAACGCTGGGCGACCCGCGCCTGCCCGTCGACCACCACCATGGTCCGGCGATGGTCGGCGTCATTCGACAGGGCGTTGGCCGCCAGCCAACCGGCGCCGCGCAGGGGCGGCTCCAGCACAACAGGCGGACGGGTCGAGAGCGGCTGGGCCGCCGTGGTGATCGTCGTCCGGTCGACCGGCGCATCCGGCCGGGTTCCGGCGAAGCGCAGGCTGTGGGACAGGGCCGTCGGCTTGGGCGCCCCGTCGGACGTCGCCGCATCGAGGTAGAGGATCGCCTGCCCGCCCGGCGGCAGGGCGCGCGGGTCGTCCGGGGTCGCGCCCGGCTGGACCATGAGCCGGTCCAGCGCCTCGCCTTCGATCCGGGCCAGCTCGGCGCCGGATTGGTCGAGGATCTGCAGCGCCTCCAGCCGCACCTCCCGCGGCGCGAAGCTGCTGAGCCGCAGTTCGTACAGACGATGCAGGACGCCCTCGCCGCGCACGGTCTGCGGCGGGCTGGCGACCCGGACCTCGACCGGGACGACAGAGGGGCTCTGCGCCGGGCCGGCAAGGCCCAGCAGGGCGGAGGCTGCGAGTGCGACGGGGGTCAGCATGGAAGGGCCGAAAATCGGGGAATCCGACGATCGGATATGTCAGCCTCCGTACCGACAGGCAATTGCGGACTTAGATCCGCCCCCTCGCCACGGCCCACACCAGCCGCAAGCGCTTCAGCGGCTCGGGCGCGTCCGGATCGCGCAGCGCCGCATGGGCCACGGCCGGGAAGCCCGCGGGCGGCAGGGCCTTCAGCGCCGCGTTCGCCGCCGGCCGCAACGCCGCCGCCTCGTCCGCCCTTCCCGTCAACGTCAGTCCCCACACCCGCGCCGCCGGGGCCACGGCGGCTTCATGTCCGTGCCCCGCCAGCACGCGCGCCGCCGCCTGGGCGGGGCCGACGAACAGGGCCTCCAGCTCGTGCGGTCGCCGGTGGGCGCGATCGACCTGGGCCTCGATCAGGGCGTCGGCCCAGGGTCGCTCCAGGCCGCGCCGCTCCGCCGCGCCGGCCAGCGCCTCAAGCACAGGATGGCCCTTGCGCGGCGTCCCGGCGAACGCCCCCTCCATCTGCTCGGCCCACCAGGTCAGGCGCATCTCGGCGAGCAGCGGCTGGCTGACCTTGGCCGGGATCGAGGCCAGCTCGGCCTCGAAGGCGTACAGGGCGATCAGATCGGCGCGCGCCTGTTCGTCGGCGACGAAGCGGCTGGACAGCCAGCGATCGGGGTCGGCGGCGCGGACCTGGGCGTCGAGATCGGTCATCCGCGCCCCATAACGCGAAAGGCCGGGAAGGTCGCCCTCCCCGGCCCGTCGGTCGCCCTCCCGCGTCCGGTCAGCCGAACAGCGTCTGGTACATGGCCATCGAGGTCAGCATCGGCAGCGACAGCAGCAGGTTGGTGCGGCTGCCCAGCATGGCGATTCGAGCCGCCTTCGCCTTGGCGTCGTCGTCGGCCGGAACGATGCCCAGCGCCCGCTTCTGGTTCGGCCAGATGATCCCCCAGACGTTGAGGAACATGACGATGGCCAGCCAGACGCCGATGCCCATCAGGGCGAACTGCTGGTCGCCCTCGACCATGCCGCCGGCTAGGCCGAAGCTCAGCACCTCCATGGCGTAGGCGTGGCCGCGCGCGAACATCACCGCCAGGCCCGCCAGCACCGTGGCCAGCGCCGACCAGCGGAACCAGAACAGCGCCTCGGGGGCGATGTGCTTGCCGATCGCCGGCTTCAACTCGGCCGGGATCGCCGGCATGACGCGGATCTGCACGAAGTTGAAATAGTACAGCAAGCCGATCCACAGGATGCCGGCCACGACGTGCAGCCAGCGGAACGCCGCCTGCCAGAAGCCGAGGTCGTAGCCGCCCGGGGCCAGCTGGCCGAAGGCGTAGATCATCACCGCCGCAAGCAGGAGGCTCAGCAGGATGGTGGTGCGGAAGTTGGAAAGCAGTCTGGCGAACATGGCGGCCGCCCCTCCCCGGGCGTCGTGAATCAATGAAGCGCGACCTTACAGCCGCGCTCCACAGACAAACACCGAAAGAATGTAGGGGCTTTCGCCGCCCTACGGCCGCGAGGCCATGCCCAGCTTGATCGGCTTGATCTCGTCCGGGCCGCCCCGCTTCACGCCCCACAGCAGCAGCACGGGCGCGGCGACGTAGACCGACGAATAGGTGCCGACCACGATGCCGAAGATCAGGGCGATGGCGAACGGCTGCAGCGGTCCGCCGCCCAGCACCGCCAGGACGGTCAGGGCGAACAGCGCGGTGACGCCGGTCATGATCGTCCGCGACAGGGTCTCGTTGATCGACAGGTCGATCAGCTCGCCCAGGGGCATCTTCTTGTACTTGCGCAGGTTCTCGCGGATGCGGTCATAGACGACGACGGTGTCGTTCATCGAATAGCCGATCACGGTCAGGATCGAGGCCACCGCCGTCAGGCTGAACTCCATCCCCGTCAGGGCGAACAGGCCGAAGGTCAGGATGACGTCGTGGAACAGGCCGATCACGGCCCCGAGGCCGAACTGCCACTCGAACCGGAACCAGATGTAGACCAGCATCAGGACGATGGCGACGAGCAGGGCCATGACGCCGTTCTGCAGCAACTCGCCCGACACCGCGGCGCCGACGGCCTCGGTGCGGGTGAACTGCACCGCACCCAGGTCCTCGGTCAGGCCGGCCTTGACGCGGTTGATGGTCTCGCCCGCGGTGACGCCTTCGAGGTTGCCGAACTTCGCCATCGCGTGGAACCGGCCTGTCGGGTCCGAACCGGGCACCGAATAGCTCTGCACCTGGGCGTCGGGCACGCCCTGTTGATTCAGGCTGGCGCGGATCTCGGCGAGATCGACGGGCTCGGGCGCGGTCGACATCTCGATCAGGTTGCCGCCGAGGAAGTCGACGCCGCAGGTCAGGCCGCCGCACTTGTTGTCGGCGGGCCAGACGGTGAAGAACACCGACGCGATCACCAGCAGCACGGACAGCGATCCGAACAGCTTGGCGTAGCGGACGAACCGGAAGTTCGTCTTGATCGGCAGCAGTTTGATGAGGGGCCAGAAGCGGGACATGGGCGACCTCACGACGCGATCGGCAGCTTCTTCGGCCGCGCCACGCGGAACCAGAAGGCGAGAAGGACCTGGGTGACCAGGACGGCGGTGAACACGGAGGTGACGACGCCGATCGACAGGGTCCAGGCGAAGCCGCGCACCGGCCCGGCCCCGAACCAGAACATGATCAGCGCCGCCAGGATGGTGGTCAGGTTGGCGTCGACGATGGTCACCATGGCCCGGTTGAAGCCGGCGTCCATGGCCGCGATCGGCGACCGGCCGGCATTGGCCTCGTCACGCATGCGTTCGTAGATCAGCACGTTGGCGTCCACGGCCATGGCCAAGGTCAGGATCAGACCGGCGATGCCCGGCAGGGTCAGGGTGGCGCCGGTCAGCGACATCGCCGCGATGATCAGCAGGCCGTTCATCAGCAGGGCGACGACCGAGATCCCGCCAAACAGCAGGCCGTAGGACAGGACCATGAACACCAGCACGCCGATGAAGGCGATCAGCGTGGCCATCTGGCCGGCGCGCACGGCGTCGGCGCCCAGCGAGGCGGTGACGCTGCGGCGCTCCTCCACGGTCAGCGGGGCCGGCAACGAGCCGCCGTTCAGCAGGTTCACCAGTTCGGAGGCCGAGGCGATGGTGAAGCTGCCCTCGATGATCCCCTGGCCGCCGGTGATGGCGCTGTTGATGCGCGGGGCCGAGATCACCTTGCCGTCGAGGACGATGGCGAACGGCTTGCCGATGTTGGCGGCGGTGGTCTCGCCGAAGCGGCGGGCCCCCTGGCCGTCGAAGCGGAAACCGATCGCCGGGCGGTTGCTCTGGTCGGTGGTGACGTTGGCGTTGACCAGGTTCTCGCCCGAGACGATCACCCGGCGCTTGACCAGGTAGGGCGTGCCGTCCTCGCCGAACAGCACCTCGGCGTCCGGCGGCACGGCGCCGGCCAGCGCCTCCTGCAGGGAGTTCTCGACGTCCACCATCTGGAAGGTCAGCTGCGCCGTCTGGCCGATGACCCGCTCCAGCTGGGTCGGGTCGCTCTCGCCCGGGGCCTGGACCACGATGCGGTCAGCCCCCTGGCGGGTGATCGACGGCTCGCGCGTGCCCAGGCTGTCGATGCGGCGACGCACCACCTCGATCGACTGTTCGACCGCCGTCGGGCCCATCTGGGCCAGCGCCTGGTCGGTGTAGGCATAGCGGATGCGGTCGTCGCCGAGCCGGTTGACGGTCCGGTCGGAGACCAGGCCGACGCCGGTGGCGAGCAGCCGGCGCAGGGCGTCCACGGCGGCGTTGGTCTGCTGCGGATTGGACACGGTGACGATCACGCCGTTGCCGTCGCGGGCGATGCCGGCGACGCCGATCTGCGCCTCGGACAGCACCTGGCGGGCGTCTTCGCTCAGGTTCTGCAGGCGCTTCTCGCGCATGGCGTCGACGTCCACCTGCAGCAGCAGATAGGAGCCGCCCTGCAGGTCGAGGCCGAGGTTCAGGGTCGGCTTCGGCAGCCAGCCCGGGAGGGCCTCGCGCTGCGCCGGGCTCAGGGCGTTGGCGTAGGAGAACAGCAGCCCGAGGGCGAGGGTGACTGCGAGAAGGATGACCTTCCAGCGCGACAGATGGACCATGCGGGCTGTCCCGAACCTTTCAGGCGGCCGCTCAGGCCTTGGAGTCGTTGGCGGCCACGGCGGTGCGGTTGCGCACTTCCGAGACCATCGCCTTGACCACGCGGACGTTCACGCCCTGGGCGATCTCGACCATGGCTTCCTCGTTCTCGACGCGGGTGACCTTGCCGATCATGCCGTTGGACATCACCACGGTGTCGCCGCGCTTGATCGCCTCGATCATCGCCCGGTGCTCCTTCATCCGCTTCTGCTGCGGGCGGATCATCAGGAAATAGAACAGGACGAAGATCGCCACGAAGGGCAGGAAGTTCACGATAATGGCCATCAGGCCGCCGTCGGCAGCAGTCATCGATACGTCCTTGATCGGGCCGGCCGGTTCACGGCGGCGCCCCCGGAAAATGAGGCGCGGAACCTAGGGCGCGCCGCCCGACTTTGCAACGCGACGCGCCGCGCGCGTCCACGGCTGCGCTATCGCGGCAACACGCCCAGCGGGTCGACGGCGTTCGGTTCGTCGCCCTGCATCCGCCAGGTCTCGAAATGCATCGACGGCCGTCCGTCGCCGGCGGTCGTGCCGACCGTGCCGATGACCTGGCCCGCCTGCACGTCCTGGCCGTCCTGCACCGTCTCCGAGCCGAGGTGGCCGTAGACCGTGCGCCAGCCCTCGCGGTGGACGATCAGCACCGTCAGCCCCTGTCCGGCCAGGTCGTCGCCGACATAGCCGACGCGTCCGGCCGCGGCGGCCCGGACCTCCGCCCCTTCCGGCGCGGCGATGTTGATGCCGTTGTTGCGCTCGCCCAAGCCCACCGGGCCGAAGCGGCGCACGATCTCGCCGCGGACCGGCCAGTCGAGAACCACGCTCGAGGCGCCGGGCGGCGCGG
>Ga0154912_136_pt1 | contig 18432 bp, 10 predicted proteins | sample RifCSPhighO2_01_FD_105881 | JGI IMG/M metagenome (GOLD analysis project Ga0154912, IMG submission 105881) | Caulobacterales bacterium RIFCSPHIGHO2_01_FULL_70_19 | reverse complement strand
GACGAAAAGGCGCCGCGCGCCCACCCGGTCCGACAGGTGGCCGGCGGCGAAGCCGAAGGCCGTGGCGGCCAGGGTGGCGACGACCAGCAGAAGCCCGAACCTCCGCCCGGGAACCTCCGGGCCGAACGGAACGCCGGCCAGCAGGCTGTTCAGCCAGACGAGCAGAAAGAGGGTGTTGATGGCGACGGCGCCCTCGGCGAGCAGCCGCGAGACGAACAGTCTCCGGAACCACCCGTCCGAGAGGGCGGCCAGCGAGAACTGGATCCGGCTGCGGGAGTATTGTCGCGGCGGCTCCCGAAGCCGCATCGCGAACGGCAGGATCAAGATCCCGGCCGTGATGCCGACGGCGAGGAACTGAAGGTTCGTCGCTCCGGACAACCGGCTGGCGAGGACCGCCGTGAACAGATTGGCGACCGGGAGCGCCGCCCCGGCCCAGGCCGAGATCAGCCCCTTCTGGGAGTCGGGCACGAGATCCGGCACGAGCGCGGTCAGCGGCGCATACAGAGCGTTGACGGCGATCTGGAAGGCGACCACCGCCAGCACCAGCTGAAACGGCGTGCGGCTGGCCGCCAGCGCGACGAGGCTGCCGGCCACCAGGAGGAAGCCCCCCAAAATCCAGGGACGACGCCGCCCGAAGCGGCTGGTCGTGCGGTCGCTCAGCGCCCCGAAAAGGAAGTTCGCTCCGGCCGCCGTCAGCCCGCCCAGCATGGCCGCGATGCTGAGCAACAGCGCCGGGTCGGCCCCGCCGATCGTCCCGGCCATCTGCGGCAACAGCAGGGTCAGCAACGGGATGAAGCATATGAACGCGCCCGTCTGGGCCGCGCCATAGCCCAACACGAACCACCGCGAACGGTGAGGCGGCGGCGGAGGAGACTCGGCGTCGGCGGCGGTCATCGCGCCATATGACGTCGCCGCAAGCGGGCCGTCGAGCTATTGAAAGCCTCGCTGGCGCGGCCCATCGTTCAGCGACTCGCCAGGGGACGGGATTTGACGCCGAGGAAGCCGACCATCGATGATGTGGCCCGTCATTCGGGCGTCGGGCGCACGACGGTGTCGCGAGTGCTCAACGGCGGGCCCAATGTCCGCCCGGAGGTCCGCCAGCGCGTGCTCGCGTCGGTCGCGGCGCTTGACTATCGGGTGAACCCCCAGGCGCGCTCCCTCGCCGGCGGCGGAAGTCGCATGCTGGCCCTGATCCTGGCCTCCGATCTGGAGGCTGAACCGAACTCCTTCTATGCGTCGGCGCTCGAGCTTGGCGCCCTCCGGGAATGCCTGTCGCTGGGCTACCAGCTGATGACCCGGCATGTGCCTCAGCAGAGCCCCGATCGGCGCGAACAGGTGCTCGAGGTCGTGACCGCCCAGAGATGCCAGGGCGTGATCCTCACACCCCCGTTCGCCGACGACGCGGAACTGATCGAAGCGATCCGCCGACGCCGTTGTCACGTGGCCGCCGTTTCGCCCGGCGGCCCCGGCCGGGCGCTCGCCGACGGCGTGGGGATCGACGACGAGGCCGGGGGCTACGACATCGCCACGCACCTGCTCGACCTCGGCCACCGCCGCTTCGCCTTCATAAGCGGCATCGAGGGCCACCTCTCGGCCGAGCAACGCCTGGACGGGCTGAAGCGCGCCTTGCGCGAACGCGGCCTCGATCCGGAGGCGGTGACCGTCCTTCGCGGCGACTTCACCTTCCGCTCCGGAAGCGTGCTGGCGGCGCATCTGTTTGACCAGCCCGACCCGCCCACCGCCCTGGTCTGCGCCAATGACGACATGGCCGCCGGCGCCCTGTCCGCAGCTCACGGCCGCGGCCTGGACGTGCCGGTCCAGCTGTCCATCACCGGCTTCGACGACACGCCGGTGTCCGAGATCGTCTGGCCGCCGCTGACCACCGTCCACCAGCCTCTGAAGGAGATGGGCCGCGAAGCGGTTCGTCTGCTCGCCACGCGCCTCGCAGAGGGCCGCCAGGACCCCCACTGGCGGTTCGCCGTTCTCTCGCACGCGGTGGTCGCCCGCGCCTCCGTCGCACGGGCCACGCCGAAGCTCGCCGCCGCCAGCGCTTGACGTAGCGGCAGCCGGACGGGCTTATTGGAAGCGCTTCCAACTGGAAGCGCCGGGCGGCCGTTCGCCGACGCCCGGCCCATAGGGAGGGAACCCATGTCGCCACGACTCGCAATGCTGGCCCGCCGCACGCTGATCCTGGGCGCGAGCCTCGCCGCCCTGGCGGGGAGCGCCTGTGCGGGGCTGGCGCCGGACCCTTCGGCCCGGGTGTGGATGACCTCCGGCGACCGCAGCCGTCTGCTCTCGGAGCAGCCCTCGCTGCAGTTCACGCGCGCGGCCGACGCTTCCGGCGCCACGATCGTCGTCGACCCGGATCAACGGTTCCAGGAAATGGTCGGCTTCGGCGCGGCCGTCACCGACGCCTCCGCCTGGCTGATCCAGACGAAGCTCGACGACGCGTCCCGCGCGGCGCTGATACGGGAACTGTTCGGCCGCGAGGACGGCGGTCTCGGTTTCAGCTTCACACGCGTGACCATCGGCGCGTCCGACTTCTCCCTGGATCACTACAGTCTGGCCGATGCGCCCGATCCGACCCTGGCCGGATTCTCGACGGCGCGGATGGAGGAGTTCGTCTTCCCCACGGTGCGTGAAGCGCTGTCCGTCAATCCCGACCTGAAGGTCATGGCCTCGCCCTGGAGCGCGCCCGGCTGGATGAAAACCACCGGCTCGATGATCCAGGGACAGCTGAAGCCCGAGTTCTATCCGACCTATGCCGACTACCTGCGGCGCTACATCGACTCGGCCGCGGCGCACGGGGTGCCGACGGACTATCTCAGCATCCAGAACGAACCCGACTTCGAGCCGGACAGCTACCCGGGGATGCGCTGGGGTCCCGAGGACCGCGCCGTCTTCGTCGGCCGGCACCTGGGGCCGCTGCTCCAGGAAGCGGGCATCCAGACGCGGATCCTTGACTGGGACCACAACTGGGACCTGCCGCGCCAGCCGCTGACCATGCTGGCCGATGAGCGGGCGAGGGCGTTCACGGCCGGGGTGGCGTGGCACTGCTATGCCGGCGATGTGTCGGCGCAGAGTCGGGTCCGCGACGTGTGGCCGGACAAGGACGTCTTCTTCACCGAATGCTCGGGCGGCGAATGGGCGCCCGATTTCGCCGAAAGCTTCGCCTGGACCCTGAAGACCCTGATCATCGGCTCGACCGAGCACTGGGCGCGCGGCGTGCTGATGTGGAACCTGGCGCTGGACGAGAACTACGGCCCCCACGCGGGCGGCTGCGGCGATTGCCGGGGCGTGGTGAGGATCGACAGCCGAACCGGCGACGTCGAACGCAACCAGGAATACTACGCCTTCGGCCACGCCAGCCGCTTCGTCCGGCCCGGCGCGCGGCGCATCGCGTCGCAGGAACCCGCCGGGCTGAGCGCAGTGGCCTTCGTCAATCCCGACGGCCAGCGCGTCCTCATCGTGCTCAACGAGGCCGCCGCGCCCGCCACCTTCCACATCCGGGAAGGCGACCGCAGCGCCGCCGCCGAGCTGCCGCCGCGCACGGCCGCAACCTACGTGTGGTCCTTCGATCGCTGAAGGAGGCCGGTCCGGAATTCGGATTGCGCACGGCGCATGATTGGGTTAGCCATTGGAAGCGCTTCCAACGCAGCTTGATCAGGCTGCGACGGGTGCGTCGCAAATCAATAAGGGACGACCGGCGAAAGACGCCGGCGCCGGGGAAACATTCGGGGGTGCGCATGCGCAGCGAGTTCGCGGGCTGGCGGAAGCCGGAATCCATTTCAGTGTCCAGGTTGCGTCTGACGGCGTCGGCCATTGCCCTGGCGCTTGCCGCCCCGGCGACCGCTCTCGCCCAGGACACGCCGCCGGCTGATGAGCCCGTCGAGATCGACGAAGTCATCGTCACCGGCCTGCGCCGCGGCCTTGCCGATTCCATCAGCATCAAGCGCAACGAGACCTCCATCGTCGAGGCCGTGTCGGCCGAGGACATCGGCAAGCTCCCCGACGTCTCCATCGCCGAATCGATCGCCCGTCTGCCCGGTCTCGCCGCCCAGCGCGTCAACGGCCGCGCCCAGGTGATCTCGATCCGCGGCCTCGCCCCGGACTTCACGACCACCCTGCTGAACGGTCGCCAGCAGGCCAGCTCCGGCGACAACCGCGCCGTCGAGTTCGACCAGTATCCGTCCGAACTGCTGTCGGGCGTGGTCATCTACAAGACGCCGGACGCCGAGGTTTCCGGCATGGGCCTGTCCGGCACCGCGGACCTGCGCACCATCCGTCCGCTGGAATTCGGCCGGCGCGCCGTGGCCCTGAATGTGCGCGGCGAAACCGTCGAGGGCGGCGGGCTCAATGACGACGTCCGCAACTTCGGCGGCCGCGCCTCGATCAGCTACATCAACCAGTTCGCCGACGATACGGTCGGCCTGGCGCTGGGCTACGCCCATCTCGATTCGCCGTCCCAGAACCGCCACTACAAGGCCTATGGCTACGAGGCCTTCGGCTTCGCAGTGTCTCCGGACAGCGCCGACGACGCCCTGATCCTGAACGGCCAGGAAATCTTCGCCACCTCGCGCCTCAATCAGCGCGACGCCTTCATCGGCATCCTGGAGTGGCGGCCCAATGACCGCCTGCATTCGACCCTCGACCTGTACTATTCGAAATTCGACCAGGAAGAGACGACCCGGGGCGCCCAGTGGTTCTCGAACGGCTGGGCCGATGGCGCGACCTTCACCAACGTCGAGACCGAGACGCGCGGCGGCACCCTGTTCGCCACCAGCGGCACTCTCAACGGTGGCGTCCCGATCATCCGCAACGACTACAACACCCGTGAGGACGAGCTTTTCTCGGTCGGCCTGAACAACGAGTTCGAGCTGGACGAGCGCACCCGCCTGCGCGCCGATCTCTCCTACTCGACCAACGAACGGCGCGAGCAGATCCTCGAGACCTACGCCGGCTACGGCCGCGGTGTGGGCGGGGTCACGCCCGCGACGCCGGACGTGGGGCGGACCCTGGACACCATCGACTTCGCGGTCAACGACGACGGGTATCCCACCTACTCGGAAGGGCTGGACTACGCCGACGCCTCGCAGATGACGCTCGGCGACCGGGCGCCGTGGGGCGGCTGGGGCCACGACGGCGCGATCCGCTTCCCGGATGTCGAGGAGAGCATCACCGCCGTCGACCTGATGGCCGAGCGCGACCTCGACGGCTTCTTCTACAACGTCAGCGCCGGGGTGAATTTCGCCCAGCGCGACAAGTCAAAGCGGGTCGACGACTTCGACCTGTTCCTGAAGAACGGCCGCCAGCAGGTCTACGTCGATCCGCAGTATCTGGTGGAGCCGACCTCGCTCGGCTTCGCCGGTTTCGGAGAGGTGCTCAGCGTCGATCTGACCCGCGCCCTGGACGTCTACTACGACCGCGCCCCGATCCTCGACGCCAACTATTTCGACAAGAACTGGGACATCTCGGAAGAGGTGGTGACCTGGTTCGCCCGGGCCGAATTCGAGCGCGGGCCGATCCGGGGCAACATCGGCGTGCAGGTCGTGCAGCAGACCCAGGAATCCACCGGCGTCGTGATCAACGGCACCGAGCCGGGCCAGCCGATCGTTCCGATCTCCGTGACCGAGGGCGAAGACTACACCGACGTCCTGCCCAGCCTGAACCTGATCTACGAGATCACCGACGGGCACCGCATCCGCTTCGCCGCCTCCAAGACCATGGCCCGGCCGCGCATGGACGAGATGCGCGCCAACGTGACGCCTTCGTTCAACGCCCTGGTCTGTTCGGGCCAGCCCTGCCCGCCCGGCACGACGGTCAATCCGTGGTCCGCCTCGGGCGGCAACCCCGACCTGGAGCCGTGGCGCGCCACTGCGTTCGATCTGGCTTATGAGTGGTACGTCAACCCGACGACCTATCTGTCGGTCGCGGCCTTCTACAAGGACCTCGACAGCTACATCTATCAACAGACCGGGACCTTCGACTTCTCCGGCATCCCCCTGCCCAGCACCGCCAGTTCGATCCCGGCGGACGTGACCATCAGTCCGATCGGTCAGATCACCCTGCCGGCGAACGGCAACGGCGGGACTATCCAGGGCCTGGAGTTCAGCGGCGCGCTGAACCTCGGAACGATCTGGGAGCCGCTGGAAGGGTTCGGCGTCCTCGGCAGCCTGTCGCTGACGGAGTCGGACCTAAACCCCAGCCCGAGCGGAGACCCGGTGCGCATCCCCGGGCTCTCGGGCACGGTCTACAACGTCACCGCCTACTATGAGCGCGGCGGCTTCCAGGCCCGGATCAGCAAACGCTTCCGCGAGGCGTTCAAGGGCGAGGTGGTCCAGCTGTTCGCCACGCGGGGCTATACCGAAATCCTGGACGACGAACAGATCGACGCCCAGATCGGCTACACCTTCGATGCGGGCCCGCTCGAGGGCCTCGGCCTGCTGTTCCAGGTCAACAACCTGACCAACTCGCCCTACCGGACCCGGCTCGGCCTCGATGGCGGCGGCACGACGACCGCCGACGGAACCACCCTGCCCGAGACCTACGAGGAGTACGGCCGGCAGTTCCTGTTCGGCGTCAACTACCGGTTCTGACCCAGCGGCCCACACCAGGGCCGGAATTCGCCGTGGAACGGGAGCCTCCTCCCGCCCCGCTCCACGGCGACCCCTCAATGTGACCTGTCGAGTAGACGCATGATGCGACCCGCCCTGAAGCTTTCGCTTTCACTCCTGCTGCTGGCCGGGTGCGCCCCGGGCGCGATCACGGCGCCCGCGCCGGTCGCGGTCGCCGCCCCGGCGGCGGCCGACGCGGCGATGGAGCGGCGCATCGCCGAAATCGTCGCCGGCATGACCCTGGAGCAGAAGGTCGGCCAGATCACCCAGCCGGACGTGCGCTACATCACCCCCGACGAGGTGCGCCGCTACTACATCGGCACTGTCCTGAACGGCGGCGGCGCCTGGCCGGACAACGACAAGCGCTCGACCCTGGCCGACTGGGCCGCCTGGGCGGACTCCTACGCCGACGCCGCCATGGCGACCGACATGCCGGTCCGGATTCCGCTGCTGTGGGGCACGGACGCCGTGCATGGCCACAACAACGTCTCGGGCGCCACCCTCTTCCCGCACAACATCGGCCTCGGCGCCGCCAACGACCCCGACTTGATCGAGCGGATCGGCCGGGCAACGGCCCGGCAGGTGCGCGCCACCGGCGTCAACTGGGCCTTCGCCCCGACCCTGGCGGTGGGACAGGACCGGCGCTGGGGCCGGACCTATGAGAGCTGGTCGAGCGACCCGGCCCTGGTCCGCCGCTACGGCGAAGCCATGGTCCGGGGCCTGCAGGGCGAACTGACCGGCGACTCCGACGTCCTGGCCAGCGCCAAGCACTATCTGGGCGACGGCGGCACCTTCAACGGCGTCGACCAGGGCCAGACCCGGGCCACCCGCGAGGAGCTTCTGGAGACCCACGGCGCAGGCTACCTCGGCGCGCTCGCGGCGGACGTCCAGACGGTGATGGTGTCGTACAGCAGCTGGTACGACGCGGCGTCCGGCGTGGACCACGGCAAGATGCACGGCAACCGGGAACTGATCACCGGCCATCTGAAGGGCGAACTGGGCTTCGACGGCCTGGTGGTGTCGGACTGGAACGGCATCGAACAGGTGCCGGGCTGCGCCAAGGACCACTGCGCGCAGGCGGTGAACGCCGGCATCGACGTGTTCATGGTGCCCGAGGACTGGCGCGCCTTCATCGCCAACACCCTGGCCGATGTGCGCGAGGGCCGCATCCCCGAGGCTCGCATAGACGACGCCGTGACCCGGATCCTGCGGGTCAAGATGCGCATGGGCCTGTTCGACCGCCCGACGTCGGACAGTCCGCTGACCGGCCGCGTCGAGGCCCTCGACGCCGCCGAGCTGGCGCGCGAGGCGGTGCGCAAGTCGGTGGTTCTGCTCAAGAACGAAAACGACGCCCTGCCGCTGACCCGCGGCCGCAGGGTGCTTGTGGTCGGCGCCAGCGCCGACAGCCTGTCGAACCAGACGGGCGGCTGGTCCCTGACATGGCAGGGGACCGAGAACACCAACGCCGACTTCGCCACCGGCCAGACCCTTCTGGCCGCCCTGCGCGAGGCGCTGGGCGAGGCCAACGTCGCCTTCTCGGCCGACGGGACGGGCGTGGACGTGTCGCAGTACGACGCGGTCGTCGCCGTCCTGGGCGAGACCCCCTACGCCGAGTTCAACGGCGACGTCCGCTTCCCGACCCCCGTCCAGCACAGCTTGCAGAACCCCGCCGACCTGGCCGCGCTGCAGGCGGTGTCAGGAAAGGGGACGCCCGTGGTGACGGTGCTCTATTCGGGCCGCCCCGCCTATGCGAACGACCTCATAAACCTGTCGGACGCCTTCGTGGCCGCCTTCCTGCCGGGCACCGAGGCGCGCGGCCTCGCCGACGTGCTGGTCGGCGGCGAGCATGACTTCAGCGGTCGCCTGTCCTTCGCCTGGCCGGGGTCGGCCTGCAGCACCGGCGAGCGTCCGGGCGACCGGGTCCAGTTCCCGCGCGGCTACGGCCTCAGCTACGCCCGTCCGGTCCCCGTCGGCGCCCTGCCCTTGCCCGTGACCCCGTCGACCTGCGAAACCTCGGGCTCCTGATCCGGACAGATCCGACATGCGGCAACTCAAACGGATCCTCATCGTCGGCGGCGGCACGGCCGGCTGGATGACCGCAGCCCTGCTGTCGAAGCTGTTCAACGGCGTTTACGAGATCGTCCTCGTCGAGTCCGAAGCGATCGGCATCATCGGCGTGGGCGAGGCCACCATCCCCGCGATCAAGAAGTACAACGAGCTGCTCGGCCTCGACGAGAACGAGTTCCTGAAGCGCACCCAGGGCAGCTTCAAGCTGGGCGTGCAGTTCGTCGACTGGTGGAAGCTGGGGCACAGCTACATCCACGGCTTCGGCCTGATCGGCCGCGACCTCGGATGGCTGCGATGCCACCACTATTGGCTCAAGGCCCGGGCGTCGGGCCGGGTTTCCGACTTCGCGGACTATTCGATCAACACGGCCGCGGCGCTCGAGAACCGGTTCATGCGCGCCGATCCGAAGATGTCTGAATCGCCGCTGGGCCATATCGCCCACGCCTTCCATTTCGATGCGGCCCTGTACTCCCGGTATCTGCGCGGCCTTGCCGAGGCCGCGGGCGTCCGCCGCCGCGAAGGCAAGGTCGCCGACGTCACGCTTCGTTCCGACGACGGCTTCGTCCAGTCGGTGACCATGGAGGACGGCGAAGTCATCACCGCCGACCTGTTCATCGACTGCTCCGGGTTCCGCGGCCTGATCATCGAGCAGGCCCTGAAGACCGGCTACGAGGACTGGACCCGCTGGCTGCCCTGCGACCGGGCGATCGCGGTCCCCTGCGCCAGCACCGAGCCTTTCACGCCCTATACCCGCGCGACTGCGCGCACCGCGGGCTGGCAGTGGCGCATCCCCCTGCAGCACCGCACCGGCAACGGTCATGTCTACTCGAGCCGGTTCATCGACGACGCCGAGGCCGAGGCCATCCTGCTGGCCAACCTGGACGGCGAACAGCTGGCCGAGCCCAACCGCCTGCGCTTCACCGCCGGCAAACGCATGAAGGCCTGGAATCGCAACTGTGTCGCCATCGGCCTGGCCGCAGGCTTCCTCGAGCCGATCGAATCGACAAGCATCCACCTGATCCAGTCCGCCATCATCCGGCTCGTCCGGCTCCTGCCCGACGCCGGCTTCGACCCGGCGACCATCGCCGAGTTCAATCGCCAGACGGACTTCGAGTACGAACGGATCCGCGACTTCATCATCCTCCACTACAAGGCGACCCAGCGCGACGACACGCCGTTCTGGCGCTACTGCCGCGAGATGGAGGTTCCGGACACCCTGCAGCGCAAGATGGACCTGTTCGCCGCCAACGGCCGCATCTTCCGCGAGGATGAGGAGCTCTTCGCCGAGGAAAGCTGGATCCAGGTCTTTCTGGGCCAGGGCGTCGTCCCCCGCGGCTACGATCCGCTGGCCGACCTGAAGACCGACGCCGAGGTCGCCGCCTTCCTGGACAACATCGAGACGGTGATCCGCAAATGCGTCGCCGTGATGCCCAGCCACGCCGACTACGTGGCCCGGCACTGCCCGGCCTGATCGGGGACCCCGGACCGGACGGGATACGCGCCGGCGCGTCCCCGGACGTGACGAACCGCACCCTGGACGCGACCGCGCCCGCAAGGGCGGGGTAGCCGAACCGGTGGCGTGGCCGCTCGCCTGACGCGCCCCGGCGTGGCGCCGCCGCCAGCGACGGACGCAGCTCAGGCGCGGGCCGAGTGCGCCCCTGCGAAAAAAAGGCCGCCGGGGATGCCCCGGCGGCCCTTCTTGTCGCGCTTCGCAGCCTCAGTGCGACGAGGGCGCCGCCACCACGTCGCCGTCCCGCACCTTCGAACGGGCGCAGGCGATCGCGAACACGCTCAGCAGGATGTAGCCGGCCAGCGGCACGTAGAAGGCCGGGTTGAACACCGCCGCGGCGTCGTCGACCAGGTGGCCGGCGATGTAGGGCAGCACGGCCCCGCCGACGATGGCGGTGCACAGCAGGCCCGAGGTCGCCGAGGCCGGGGCGCCCGACCGCTCCAGCGTCAGGGTGAAGATGGTCGGGAACATGATCGAGTTGAAGAAGCCCACGGCGATGGCCGCATATGCCGCTGTCTCGCCGGTGGTCTGGGTGACCACCAGGCAGAGGATGGCGGCGATGGTCGTGTTGACCGTCAGCAGCACGCCGGCGCGGACGCGGGTCAGCAGCAGGGCGCCGATGAAGCGGCCGACCATGGCGCCGCCCCAGTACAGGCTGACCATGCGGCCGGCGTCGGCTTCGGGAATGTTCAGGATGGTCGGGCTGTGCAGGAAGTTGGTCAGCAGGCCGCCGATGGTCACTTCCGAGCCGACGTAGATGAAGATGGCCAGGGCGCCGAAGAGAGCCCACTTCGAGCCGAAGGCCTTGAGCGGCGAGGCCACGCCGCCGCCCTCGTCCGCCCCGGCCGCCGCCGCGTTGATCTTCTTGCGGGCGGTGAAGATGAAGAAGGCCACGACGGCGAAGAAGCCGCCCAGCGCCAGGAAGGCGAAGTCGATGCTGCGCAGCGACTCGTCGCGCGTCGCGGCGGTCACCACCGCCCCGGCGGCGAACACGCCCCCGGTCAGCAGCACCGTCGATCCGAGCCACGGCCCGACCGTGGTGCCCAGCGAGTTGAAGAACTGGGAGAAGTTCAGACGGGCGTGCGAGCTCTTGCGCGAGCCGAGCGCCGCGACCAGCGGATTGGCCGCGACCTGCAGCAGGGTCACGCCCGAGGCGATCACAAACAGGGCGATCAGCACGCCAGGATACCAGTCGACGATGGTGGCCACCGGCACGATCAGGCAGCCCAGCACCATCACCGCCAGGGCCGAGATGATCGAGCGGCTGTAGCCCAGCTTGCCGAGCACGGCGGCGGCCGGCACCGAGACCACCGCATAGGCGATGAACCAGGCCGAGGCGGTCAGCATGGCCTCGGCCGTGCTCAGGTCGAACACCTTGCGCACCGCCGCGATCAGCGGGTCGATCAGCGAGGTGGCGAAGCCCCAGGCGAAGAACAGGGTGGTCACATAGGCGAAGGCGAGGCCCGTGCCCTGGGTCCGCGACGGCGGCGCAGCTGTAGTGTCGGTCATGTCTCTCCCCGGCGGGCCGACGTTAAGCGCGCACGGCCCTGTTTCCACGTCCTTGCTTCCACCCGGCGGCGTCCGCGTCCAGCGGTTTGCGCCCGGCCGTAACCAAAAGTGGCCCGGAAGCGGCGAAAAGACGAGGGCCGCCCCGGTTTCCCGGAGCGGCCCCTGCCCTTGACCGGTCGGGATCGGTCAGTAGCGGTAGTTCAGACCCACCAGGAAGGTGCGGCCGTACTGCTGGTAGTCGATGACGCGACGCGGATCGTCGTTCTCGAAGGTCTTGAACTGCTCGTCGGTCAGGTTGTTGACCTGGGCGAGGATCGACAGGCCTTCCATCGGACCGGACTGGAACTCGTAGCCGACCTGGGCGTCGACCACGTTCTCCGCGTCCACCATCCGCTGGATGCGGTCGGTGCCGACGCCCGACAGCTCGCCGAGGAACTCCGACCGGTAGCGGTTCGAGATCCGGGCCTGGAAGCCCGCGCGCTCGTAGTAGACGGTCAGGTTGCCGACCTTCTCCGACAGGCCGGGCAGCGGCGTCGAGGGGCTGCCGGGGTTCGGCACGATGTCGCTGTCCGTCAGCGAGGCGCTGAAGGTCATGCCGAAGCCTTCCAGCGGCTCCCACAGGATGTCGAACGGCATCGACAGGGCGAACTCGAGGCCCTGGATGACCCCGCCCTCGCCGTTCTGCGGCGTGGAGAGATAGCCCTGGCGCAGGATCGGCTCGGGACCGCCGGTCACCGGATAGCCGGTGAAGTCGGTCAGCTGCTGCTGATCGTAGATGTAGCTTTCCAGGTCCTTGTAGAAGCCGGCCAGCGAGACGTAGCCGCGGCGGCCGAAATACTTCTCGACCGAGATGTCCAGGGCGTTGGCGATCCACGGCCGCAGGCGCGGGTTGCCGCCGGAACCGCCCCACGGCGACTGGTTGATGTTGGTGCTGGCGGCGAGACCCTGGTTGTAGTCGATGTTGATCGACGCCCGCATCTGGTCCATCCGCGGACGGGCCAGTTCACGCGCAGCGCCCAGGCGGACGAACAGGTTGTCGGCCACCTCGAACGCCAGGTTGGCGCTGGGCAGGACGTAGGTGTAGGCGTCGCCGTCGGAGCGCGGGACCGGAACGGCCGGATCGCCGGAGGCGACGGTGCCGTCCGAGCTCTGCTCGGTGTGAACGACCTGGAAGCCCATGTTGCCGGTCAGCGGCATGCCCAGCAGCTCGCTGTCGATGTCGGCCTTCCAGTAGCTGGTGAACACCTCTTCCGACACCGCCCAGCCGAAGGCCAGGAAGTTGTCGTCCTGCGGCTCGATCAGGGTGTAGATGCCGCTGTCGACGAGGGCGAACGGGTCGTAGCTGACCATCGGCCCGAGGCCCAGGTAGGTCAGGTTGGTCGGCTCCAGCAGGAACTCGCCGGGGATCGGCACGCTGGTGGAGTGGGTCGGATCGGCGACGTTGGCGTCCAGCGACAGGTAGTAGCGCTCGAGGTCGAGCTCCTTGTCGCGGCTGGTCAGGTTGAAGCCGAAGGCGAAGCGGTTGAACGGACCGCCGGTGTCGATGTCGCGAACGAAGTCGATGCGGGCGCTGGTCAGCTCGTCGGTGGTCGTCGGGCTGTTGATGAAGCCGTCCTGGCCGCCCGGAGGCGCGCCCCAGCCCTGCGGGCTGGTCAGCAGGATCAGCGAGGGATCCGAGTAGTCGAGGGTCGGGGTGAAGGTGGTGCCTTCCGGCGTCGTCACGAAGCCCAGGGTGTCCAGCGCCCCGATCACGTTCCGGCCGGTGCCGGAATAGGTCTCGAGGACCACGTCGGTGCGTTCGGCCTTCGAGAAGCTGAGGTCGAAGTTGGCGCGCCAGGCGTCGGTGAGCTGGAACTCGTTGTTCCAGCCGACAGCCGTCAATTCGGCGGTGCGGCGATTGCCGTCGTTGCGCACCACGCCCTTCACGTTGTCCCAGGTGCCGGCGACGATGACGCCGTCCTCGACCGTATAGCCGGGGCGCAGGCTCGGGCCCGGACGGCAGACGTCCGGCGTGCCCGGGCAGGCGCCGGAGCTGCCGCCCCAGGCCAGGGGGAACTCGATGCCGCGCAGGATCTGGGTGTTGTCGAACTCGGAATAGAAGGCGTCGAAGGTCGAACGCCAGCGATCGTTCGGGCGGTACTCGACGGTGGCGAGATAGCCGTCGCGGACCAGTTCGCTCGACTGCACGTAGGGCTTGGCGCCGCCGATGATCAGGTTTCCGTCCGAGTAGGTCGGATAGCCCCAGGCGTTGAAGCGCTCGGCCTGGTAGGGCGTCGACAGGTGGGCGTAGCCCAGCACCACGCCCAGGGTGTCGTCCATGAACTGGTCGATGTAGCTGATCGAGTACCGCTGGCCGGTGTCCTCGGTCCCCGAGTTCAGGGCGCCGTAGTCGTTCCACTCGTAGCGGGCGTTCAGCGCGATGGCCTGACGGCCGTACTCCAGCGGCCGGATGGTGCGCAGGTCGGCGGTGCCCGCCAGGCCTTGGCCGATCAGGGCCGCGTCCGGCGTCTTGTAGACCAGCACGCTGCCCAGCAGCTCCGACGGATACTGGTCGAACTCGACGCCGCGGTTGTCGCCGGCGGAGACCTGCTCGCGGCCGTTCAGCAGGGCGGTGGTGAAGTCGGGCGCGAGGCCGCGGATCGAAATTACCTGGCCGCGGCCGTCGAGGCGTTGCGCGGTCAGCCCGGGCAGGCGGGCCAGCGACTCGGCGATCGAGACGTCCGGCAGCTTGCCGATGTCCTCGGCGGTGACGACCTCCACGATCGAGGAGTTCTGGCGCTTCTCGGCGATCGAGCTCTCGATCGAGCCGCGGATGCCGGTGACGATGATTTCGCCGATCTCGGTCGTGTCTTCCTGCGGATCCTGGCTCTGGGCCTGGGCCGCGCCGGCCACGGCCAGCAGGCCGACAACGCCGAGAGCGGCTCCACCGAGAAGGCGCGCACGCCGGGTCACCTGGGTTCTCATCTCATTCCTCCCTGGGGCCGGCGCATTTCTGTCGAAGCGTCCAGCGTCATCGCAAAGTTATGCAAACTTATCGCAAGCACGCAAGCGGCGATGACGCGCTTCGCCTCGACCGTGTCCCAAATGTGACGAATTATTCAGGTTTGCCGCGCTGCAAAAAGGCGTTTCCGCAGGGACGGTCGTATTTCCGTTCTCTATTTCGCCGGATTGACACCGGCCGCCGCCGCTGCAAAATCTTGCAAACTGATCCTTCGGCCAATGTCGCCGGCGGACGCTTCGGAGGACGCCCCCATGCCCGGACGGTCAAACCCGGCCCGCCTCTCGCGCGCGCTCCTGCTGGCGGCCGCCCTCTCCGCCTTCGCGGGGCCGGCCGCGGCCCAGTCCGTCGGCGGCTTCCGGGAGCGGCCGCCCGAAGACGAGGTCATCTACTTCCTGCTGCCCGACCGCTTCGCCAACGGCGACCCCTCGAACGATCGTGGCGGCCTCTCCGGCGATCGGCTGGCCACCGGCTACGACCCGGCAGACCCGGGCTTCTACCACGGCGGCGACCTGCGCGGCCTCATGGAGCGTCTGGACTATCTGCAGGGCCTGGGCGTCACCGCGTTGTGGATCGCCCCGCCCTTCGTCAACAAGCCGGTGCAGGGGCCGCCGGGTCACGAGAGCGCCGCCTATCACGGCTACTGGATCACCGACTTCACCCGCATCGATCCGCACTTCGGGACCAACGAGGAGTTCCGGGCCCTGGTCGAGGCGGCGCACGCGCGCGGCATCAAGGTCTACCTCGACATCGTCATCAACCACACCGCCGACGTCATCCGTTACCGGGAGTGCCCGGCCAACGACTGCGGCTACCGCTGGAAGGGCGACTACCCCTACCAGCGCCGGGGCGGCCTGGAAGGCGAGGCGATCAACCCCGGCTTCACCGGCGAGCCGGGCAGCGATTTCTCGACCCTGGCCCGCCCCGACTGGGCGTACACGCCGTACGTTCCGGAGGGTGAGGAGGCCCGCAAGGTTCCGGCCTGGCTGAACGACCCGATCTACTACCACAACCGCGGCAACAGCGCCTGGTACGGCGAGGCGCGGATGGACGGCGATTTCGCGGGGCTGGACGACCTGTTCACCGAGCACCCGCGCGTGATCCAGGGCTTCATCGACATCTACGGCGCCTGGATCGACGACTACGGGATCGACGGCTTCCGCATCGACACCGCCCGCCACGTCAATCCGGAGTTCTGGCAGGCCTTCGTGCCGGCGATCATGGAGAAGGCGCGCGCGCGCGGCGTTCCCAACTTCCACATCTTCGGCGAGACCTACGACTTCCAGTCGGGGACCGCCGCCATGCACACCGTCGTCGACCGCCTGCCGACGGTGCTCGATTTCGCCTACCAGCGGGTGGTGCAGAACATGGTCACCGGCCAGCAGCATCCCGACGCCATGGGCTATCTGCTGATGGAGGACGCCATCTACGCCGGCGGCGCGGAGACCGCCCGCAGGCTGCCGACCTTCACCGGCAACCACGACATGGGCCGCATCGGCCACCTGATCCTGCATGCGATGCCGGACATCCCGGACGCGGAGTTGCTGGACCGCGCGACCCTCGCCCACGCCCTGGTCCTGCTGGGCCGCGGCGTGCCGGTTATCTACTACGGCGACGAGCAGGGCTTCACCGGCGACGGCGACGACCGCCGGGCGCGACAGGACATGTTCGAAACGCGCGTCGCCTCCTACGCCGACGATCGCCGCATCGGCTCCGCCGCCGGCCCCTTCGACCAGGGCGCCGACATGTACCGGCGGATCGCGGAGATGACCCGCGTCCGCGCCGCCGACGCCCGCCTGCGCCGCGGCGCGGTCAGGGTGCGGGTCGCCGACCAGGAGCCGGGGATCCTCGCGATCTCAAGGCTCGACGAAACCGGCGAGACCCTCGTCGTCTTCAACACCTCGACCCAGGCCCGCGACGTCAACGTGCCGGTCGAGACGACCTCCCTCGCCTGGCGCGCCGCGCTGGGCCAGTGTCCCGCCCGGGCCGCCGCACCGGGCGCCCTCTCCGTCTCCGTGCCCGCCCTGGGCTACCTCGTCTGCGTTTCCGAAGGCTCCGAGTGACCGCCCAGATTCTCGAACATCCCGCCGCCGGGACCGACGCCGCCGAGTGGTGGCGCGGCGCGGTCATCTATCAGGTCTATCCGCGCAGCTTCGCGGACTCGAACGGCGACGGGGTCGGCGACCTCAAGGGCGTGGCCGACCATCTTGAGCACATCGCCTCGCTGGGCGTGGACGCCGTCTGGCTCAGTCCCTTCTACACCTCGCCCATGCGCGACTTCGGCTACGACGTGGCCGACTACTGCGACGTCGATCCGATCTTCGGCACGCTGGCCGACTTCGACGCCCTCGTGAAGAAGGCCCACCGGCTGGGGCTGAAGGTGATCACCGACCTGGTGTTCGCCCACACCTCCGACCAGCACGCCTGGTTCCGCGAAAGCCGCCAGTCGCGCAGCGATCCGAAGGCCGACTGGTACGTCTGGGCCGACGCCCGTCCGGACGGCTCGCCGCCGACCAACTGGCAGTCGGTGTTCGGCGGGCCGGCGTGGACCTGGGACGCGCGGCGCGGCCAGTACTACATGCACAACTTCCTGCCGGAGCAGCCGCAGCTGAACGTGCACAATCCGGCGGTGCAGGACGCGCTGCTGGAGGTGGCGCGCTTCTGGCTGGACCGGGGCGTCGACGGCTTCCGCTTCGACGCCATCAACTTCGCGATGCACGACCCGGAACTTCGGGACAATCCGCCGCTGCCCCCGGGCGGCAAGCGGACGCGGCCGTTCGACTTCCAGGACAAGGTGTACAATCAGTCGCACCCGGCCATCGCCGACTTCCTGAAGCGGATCCGCGCCCTGACCGACAGCTACGGCGGCCGCTTCTCCGTGGCCGAGGTCGGAGGCGACCACGCCGAGCGCGAGATGCAGGCCTTCACCGCCGGCGACGATCACCTGAACAGCGCCTACGGCTTCCTCTACCTCTACACGCCGACGCTCGAATGCCAGCTGGTGCGGGAAGGGGCCGAGGCCTGGCACGGCCGCGAGGGACAGGGCTGGCCGTCGTGGACCTTCTCCAACCACGACGCGCCGCGCGCCATCTCGCGCTGGGCCCGGGATCGCGACCCGCACGCCTTCGCCGAGATGGCCATGCTGCTGCTCATGTGCCTGCGCGGCAACGTCTTCGTCTACTACGGCGAGGAGCTGGGCCTGCCCCAGGCGGAGGTGCCGTTCGAACGGCTCCAGGACCCCGAGGCGATCGCCAACTGGCCTCAGACGCTGGGCCGCGACGGGGCCCGCACGCCGATGCCGTGGAGGGCCGACGCGCCCCAGGCCGGCTTCTCCACCGGCGAGCCCTGGCTGCCCGTCGATCCGCGCCACCTCGCGCTGGCGGTGGATCGGCAGGAGGCGGATCCCGCCTCCATGCTGCACGCAACCCGCCGCCTGATCGCCCTGCGCAAGGCGCATCCGGCGCTGGCGCGTGGCGACATGCGCCTGCTCGACGCGCCCGACGGAGCGATCTGTTTCGAACGCGCCTTGGGCGGCGAGCGCCTGCTGTGCGTGTTCAACCTCGGCCGTGATCCGGTCGACTGGACGCCGCCGGCCGGATGGCGGCTGGTGGAGAGCGTCAACCTGCCGGCCGGCTCCGCCGGAACCCTGCCGCCGATGGCCGGACTGGTTCTGGCGGAGGGATGAGCCTCTCCCTCACCATTCCTCCCCCGGAGCGAAGCGAGAGGGGGAGGGG
>Ga0154912_115_pt1 | contig 18764 bp, 13 predicted proteins | sample RifCSPhighO2_01_FD_105881 | JGI IMG/M metagenome (GOLD analysis project Ga0154912, IMG submission 105881) | Caulobacterales bacterium RIFCSPHIGHO2_01_FULL_70_19 | reverse complement strand
GCCGCTGGCGGCGCTGCGGCTGGACGCCGCCGCCCTGGCGCAGGCCCGGCGCTTCGGGCTGAAGCGGATCGGCGACCTTTACCCGATGCCGCGCGCCGGTCTGGCGCGGCGCTTCCGCGGAACCGGCGGGGTCGAGCTGGTGCGGCGGCTGGACCAGGCGCTGGGCTACGAGGGCGAGGCCCTGACGCCGGTGCGGCCGCCGCCCCGCTACCGCGCCTGGCAGGCTTTCGCCGAACCGCTGGGCGACCTCGCCGGGGTGGAGGCGCGGCTGCCGGAGCTGGCGGAAGATCTGGCGGCGACGCTGGAGCGGGACGGGCAGGGGGCGCGCAGCCTGATCCTCACCGGTTTCCGCACCGACGGCGCGACCACCTCCCTGCCGATCCGCACCGGCCGGCCGGGCCGCGACGCGGCGGTCTGGCTGCGCCTGTTCCGCGAGGCGGGGCTCGGGCGGCTGGAGCTCGGCTTCGGCGTCGACGCCCTGATGCTGGCGGCCGGCGCCGTAGAGCCGGTGGTCGCCCGCCAGGCCGCGCTCCACGACGAGACCGCGGCGCGGCAGGCGGAGGATCTGGCGGCGCTGGTCGACCGCCTGTCGGCCCGGCTGGGCGAAGACCGGGTGCTGGTTCCCGAACAGGTCGACAGCTGGATTCCCGAGCGGGCCGAGCGCTGGCGGCCGGCGTTGGCCGGACCTCCGGCGACGCAGGTCCACGACGAACCGGGGCGGCGGCCGATCCTGCTGTTCGATCCGCCCGAGCCGGTCGAGGCCATCGCCGAACTGCCCGACGGGGCCCCGGCCCGCTTCACCTGGCGGCGGCTGTCGCGGCGGGTGATCCGCGCCGACGGTCCCGAGCGCCTGTCGCCCGAGTGGTGGCGGCCGGCGGGGGACCGCCGGGCGATCCGCACCCGCGACTACTACCGCGTCGAGGACGAGGCCGGCGGCCGCTACTGGCTGTTCCGGGAGGGGCTGTACGGCCGCGAGTACGGCGGCGGCGAGGACGAGCGCGCGCCGTCGTGGTGGATGCACGGGGTGCTGCCGTGAGCGGCTGGAGCGGCGCCTACGCCGAGCTGGGCGTGATGACCAACTTCAGCTTCCTGGAGGGGGCGTCGCACCCGGGCGAGCTGATGCTGCAGGCCAGGGCGCTGGGCCTGGTGGCGGTGGGCGTGGCCGACCGCAACACCCTGGCGGGGGTGGTGCGCGCCCTGATGGGGGCCGAGACGGCGGAGATCCCGCTGCTGGTCGGGGCGCGGCTGGGCTTTCTCGACGGGACCGAGCTGATCGTCTTCCCGCGCGACCGGGCGGCGTACGGCCGCCTGTGCCGCCTGCTGTCGCTGGGCAAGAGCGAGGTGTTCGCCGGCCCCTCCTCGCCGCAGGACGGGGAGGAGGCGGAACGTATTCCCAAGGCCGAGACCCGGCTGACGTTCGAACAGGCGGCCGCCCTGGGCGAGGGCCTGATCGCCCTCGCCCCTGCGCCGGAGCGGCCGGACGCCGCCTTCGAGACGCGGCTGGCGGCGTGGCGGCGGGCCTGGCCGGACGACCTGTATCTGGCCGCGGCGCCGCTGTGGCGCGGCGACGACCGGCGGCGGCTGAACCGGCTGGCGGCGATGGCGGAGCGCGCCGGCGCGCCGATGATCGCCACCAACGCCGTGCTCTACCACCACCCCGACCGGCGCCGGCTGCAGGACGTGCTGACCTGCGTGCGCGAGGGCACGACCATCGACCGCGCCGGTCGTCGGCTGCAGGCCAACGCCGAACGGCATCTGAAGCCGCCGCCGCAGATGGCGCGCCTGTTCCGCGGCCACGAGGCGGCGCTGGAGCGGACCATGGAGGTGGTGCGCGCCTGCCGCTTTTCGCTGCGCGAACTGGAGTACCGCTATCCCGACGAACCCGTGCCGGACGGCTGGAGCGCCCAGCGGCGGCTGATCCGCCTGGCGTTCCGGGGGGCGCGGGAGAAGTGGCCCGGGGGTGTCCCGGACAAGGTCCGGCGGACCATCGTCAAGGAGCTGAAGCTCATCAAGCTCCTGAACTACCCGAACTACTTCCTGACCGTGCACGACATCGTCGCCTGGGCGCGGGCGCAGCCGCAGCCGATCCTGTGCCAGGGGCGCGGCTCGGCGGCCAACTCCGTGGTCTGCTTCTGTCTCGGCGTCACCAATGTGAACCCGGCCGAGCAGGACGTGCTGATCGAGCGCTTCATGTCGGCCGACCGCAACGAGCCCCCCGACATCGACGTCGACTTCGAGCACGAGCGGCGCGAGGAGGTGATGCAGTACGTCTACCGCCGCTACGGCCGGGACCGGGCGGCGATCGTGGCCACGGTGATCCACTACCGCCCGCGCTCGGCGATCCGCGACGTGGGCAAGGCCCTGGGCCTGACCGAGGACGTCACCGCCCGCATGGCCGACACCGTCTGGGGCGGCTGGGGCGACGGGGTGAAGGAGGAGCACGTCGATGGCGCCGGGCTCGACCGCGACGACCCGCGCCTGGCCCTGGCGCTGGAGCTGACCGCCGAGCTGATCAAGTTTCCCCGTCACCTCAGCCAGCACGTCGGCGGCTATGTGCTCAGCCAGACGCCGTTGATCGAGATCGTGCCCGTCGGAAACGCGGCGATGGAGGAGCGGACCTTCATCGAATGGGACAAGGACGACATCGATTTCCTCGGGCTGATGAAGGTCGATGTGCTGGCGCTGGGGATGCTGACGGCGATCCGGCGCGGGTTCGACCTGATCGAGGGGGCCTACGGGCGGCGGTTCGCGCTGGACACGGTCCCGCAGGAGGATCCGGCCGTCTACGGCATGCTGTGCCGGGGCGACTCCGTCGGCGTCTTCCAGGTCGAGAGCCGGGCCCAGATGGCCATGCTGCCGCGACTGCAGCCGCGCACCTTCTACGACCTGGTGGTGGAGGTGGCGATCGTCCGGCCCGGGCCGATCCAGGGCGGCATGGTCCACCCCTATCTGCAGCGGCGCAAGGAGAAGCGCGAGGCCGAGGCGCAGGGCCGTCCCTACGTCGTCGACTTCCCGCACCCGGCCCCCGAACATGGCGACCGCGACGAGCTGCGGCGGGTGCTGCACAAGACCCTCGGCGTGCCCCTGTTCCAGGAACAGGCGATGCGCATCGCCATGGAGGCGGCGCGGTTCAGCTCGAAGGAGGCCAACGGCCTGCGCCGGGCCATGGCCACCTTCCGGCACATGGGCACCATCCACGAGTACGAGGAGATGTTCGTCGGCCGGATGATCGCGCGCGGCTATCCGCCGGCGTTCGCGCAGAGCTGCTTCGAGCAGATCAAGGGCTTCGGCGAATACGGCTTCCCCGAGAGCCACGCCTGCTCGTTCGCCCACCTCGTCTACGTCTCGGCGTGGATGAAGCATCACTGGCCCGAGGCCTTCACCGCCGCCCTGCTGAACAGTCAGCCGATGGGCTTCTACGCCCCCGCCCAGCTGGTCCGCGACGCGCGCGAGCACGGCGTCGAGGTGCGCCACCCCGACGTCAACGCCAGCGGCTGGGACGCCTTGCTGGAGCCGCGCGACGGGCGGAAGCGGCGGGCCCTGCGGCTGGGGCTGCGGTCGATCGACGGCTTCCGCCAGGCGTGGGCCGACGCCATCGTCGCGGCGCGGGCCGCCGGTCCGTTCGCCGACGTCGAGGACCTGCGGCTGCGGGCCCGGCTGCCGCCCTCGGCGCTCGACCGGCTGGCTGAGGCAGACGCCTGCGGCTCGCTGAAGCTGAGCCGGCGCCAGGGCATGTGGTCGGTGAAGGGCGCGCCGCCGGCGGCCTCGGCGCCCCTGTTCGAGGCCGTGGGCCTGGTCGAGACGGACGGCCGCCCGCCCGAGGCCCTGCCCGAGCTGGCCCCGTCCGAGGAGGTGGTCGGCGACTACCAGTCGATCCGGCTGTCGCTGAAGGGCCATCCGGTCGCCTTCCTGCGCGAGCGGCTGAGGCAGGCGGGGGCGGTGACGGCCGAGGCCTACGGCCGCCTGCCGGACGGGCGGCGGGTGCAGGTCGGCGGGGTGGTGCTGGTCCGCCAGCGGCCGGGCACCGCCAAGGGCGTCTGCTTCATCACCCTCGAGGACGAGACCGGTGTGGCCAACCTGGTGCTGTGGGAGCGGGTGTTCGAGGCCTTCCGCCCCACCGCCATGGGGGCGCGCATGGTGCTGGCCAGGGGGCGGGTGCAGCGGGCCGAAGGGGTCAGCCACCTGGTCGTCGAGGAACTGGTCGACTGGACGCCGGCGCTGGGCGACCTCACCCCCGACCGGGCGCCGGGGTCGGCGCACGAGCCGGCCCGGGGACGGCATCCGCGCGACGTGCGGGTGCTGCCAGGATCGCGGGATTTCCACTGACCATCCACAGCCTGTCCACGGGACACGCGAGACGGACAGACGAGACATCGCAGGAGGACAAGGGCGACGAAAGCGCGACAGGGTGGACCGGCGCGACAGGCCCGCCGCCTAACCCTTCCGCTGATGCCGCCACCGCCACAGGGCGTTGCCGAGGATGGGCAGGAAGCCGCCGACGAGGGCGGCGATCAGCACCGTCCAGAAGCCGCCGCCGAGGCCGTACTCCCCGACCGCCGCCCCGATCCCGGCCGCCAGCAGCGGGCCGAGCCAGGGCAGCCAGCCGGGCGGCCCGAAGCGAAACTCAGGCATCCACCTTGATGACGCCGCGCCGGATCTGGTCCAGCTCGATGGAGTCGAACAGGGCCTGGAAATTGCCCTCGCCGAAGGCCTGGTTGCCCTTGCGCTGGATGATCTCGAAGAAGATCGGACCGAAGGTGTCCTGGGTGAAGATCTGCAGCAGCAGGCCTTCCTCCTTCGAGCCGTCGATCAGGATGCGGTTCTTCCGCATCCGCTCCACGTCCTCGCCGTGGCCCGGCAGTCGCTTGTCGATCAACTCGAAATAGGTCTCGATGGTGTCCTGGAAGGGGATGCCGCGGCGCTTCATCTCCTCGACGGTCTCGTAGATGTTGTCCGTCGCCAGCGCGATGTGCTGGATGCCTTCGCCGTTGTAGCGGCGCAGGAACTCCTCGATCTGGGAGTTCTCGTCCTGGCTCTCGTTCAGCGGGATGCGGATGGCCCGGTCGGGCGCGATCATCGCCTGCGAGAACAGGCCGGTCGCCTTGCCCTTGATGTCGAAGTACTTCTGCTCCTCGAAGTTGAACACCTGGCCGTAGAAGCCCGACCACGTCCGCATCTGGCCGCGCCGGACGTTGTGGGTCAGGTGGTCGAGGCAGTAGAGGCCGACCGAATTCTTCTTCTCGGCGTCCCGCCAGCCCTCGATCTCGGTCCAGCCGTCGTAGAGCGAGCCTTTGTCGCCATACCGGTCGACGATGTAGAGCAGCGAGCCGCCGATGCCCTGCAGGATCCAGGGATAGCCGTCGCCCAGCGCCCCGCCGTCATGACCCTCGGCAGGACGGGCCCCGCGCTCGACCGCGCCCTCGTAAGCCGCCTTCGCGTCGGCGACGCGGAAGGCCATGCCGTTGGCCGACGGCCCGTGCTCGCGGGCGAACGCCTCGGCCTGGCCCTTGGGCGACTGGTTGACCAGCAGGGTGACGTCGCCCTGCTTCATCCGCACCACGTCGGTGGTCGGGTGGACGTGGGTGCGGGTGAAGCCCATCAGCTCCAGCCGGGCGACCATGGCCGCCGGATCGGGACCGGTGAACTCGACGAATTCGAAGCCGTCCACGCCGAGCGGGTTCTCCTTGTCGAGCCGGGCGGCGGCTTCCGATTGGGGGGCGTCGTGCATGGGGCTCTCCTGAAAGCGGGGCGGCCGGGGCCGCTCTTGTGCGCGGAACCTAGTGGCCGGGGGCGGCCAAGCCAAGCCGGGCGGCGTGCACAGGTTCGGGAGGAGGGCGCGGTCTCCTTCTCCCCTCGGGGGAGAAGGCGTCAGGCGGAGCCTGACGGATGAGGGGGCTGGCAGGCGCATTCCGTCTGCCCGCCAGCATGGGGTCGACATCCCCCTCATCCGACGCGCTTCGCGCGCCACCTTCTCCCCCCGGAGGGGAGAAGGCGCGGCGCGGCTGCTACGGTCGTCCCACCACCGCATCGACCGAGCCGGTGGTGACCGGGTGATAGCCCGGCCGCGCCTGGGCGTAGATGCGGCGGGCGATCGGCCGGCCCCAGTCGCCCTCGGCCCACAGGCTCTGGAACAGCGGCAGCACGAACTTGCGTCGGCCCATGGTGGTGAGGAACTTCTCCAGCGTCGGCACTGCCGGCTGGTAGCGGTGCTGCACGGCGATCTGCAGCCAGGCGAACACCACCTCGGCGTTGCCCTCCTGGCGCAGGTTCAGCGTGGTCTCGAGGTCGGCCAGCTGGGCCGGCGTCAGCCAGTCGGCGCCCTCGGCGCCGCCCTGCGGCCGCCAGGCGAGGAAGCGCTGTCGTTCCTGCGTCGACCAGCCGCCCCACGGAATGGCCGAGGCCGGGCCGCCGGCGGCGAAGGCCGCCGCCGCGGCGTCGACCGGGACGAAGGCGTCGGACACCGGCGGGACCCAGTTCGACGGCATGCCCGGCTGGTAGATCCAGGCGTCCATCATCAGCTGCTGCTCGAGCGCGGCGTCGCCGCGGATGAGATGCTCGCGGATGTCCTCGAGGAACAGCTCGGTGGTCATCGGCCGGAAGGCGTTGCGCTCGAAATAGCCGGTCAGCCAGGCGTCGAAGCGCTCGCGGCCGACGATGCGCTCGATGGTGCGCAGGAAGGACGCGCCCTTCTCGTAGGCGACGTCGCTCATGCCCTCGTCCGGGTCACGGCCGGCCAGGTCGAGCTTCAGCCGGGTGTCGGCCGGCGGGGTCGAGGCGAGGGTGTCCTGCAGGTCGCCCCAACCGAGCGACTGCAGCATCAGGGCGCGTTCGGGACCCTCCAGCGCCTCCATGATCCGGTTCTCGAAATAGGTGGTGAAGCCCTCGTTGAGCCAGAAGTCGTCCCAGGTGGCGTTGGTCACCAGGTTGCCGGACCACGAGTGGGCCAGCTCGTGCGCCACCAGCGACACCAGCGAGCGGTCGCCGGCGATGATGGTCGGGGTGGCGAAGGTCAGCCGCGGGTTCTCCATGCCGCCGAAGGGGAAGCTGGGCGGCAGCACCAGCAGGTCGTAGCGGCCCCAGCGGTAGGGGCCGTAGAGGCGCTCGGCCAGATCGACCATCTCGGCGGTCGGGACCAGTTCATGGTGCGCGGCGCGCAGCTCCGACGGCTCGGTCCACACGCCGGTGCGCTCGTCGATAGCCGCGAAGTCGACGTCGCCGACGCCGATGGCGATCAGATAGGGCGGCACCGGATTGGTCATGCGGAAGCGCCAGGCGGTCAGGCCTTCGCCGGCGGGCTCGCCCTCGGGCGTCAGCATCTCGGCGCTCATCACCGCCTTGAGGTCGGACGGGGCGACGATGCGGGCGTCCCAGGTCTGGCGGATGCCCGGGCTGTCCTGGGTCGGAACCCAGGTGCGGGTCAGGATCGCCTGGCCCTGGCTGAACAGATAGGGCAGGCGGCCGCCGGCGGTCTGCTCCGGGGTCAGCCACTGCAGGGCGGCGGCGCCGGGGCGGGTGGCGTAGTCGATGACGATGCGCTGGGTCGCGCCCGGCGCCAGGGCCGGGAAGCGGATGGTCAGCGGCTGGCCGAGGAATTCGGCCGGCGCGCCCGTCTCGTACTGCAGCGGGGCGCCCGAGCCGTCGCGCACGTTGCGGATGTCGAGATCGCGGACGTCCAGCACCACCTCGTTGGCGCCGGGGACGCCCTGCACGTCCAGCGTCGCCGTCCCCGACAGCACCTTCGCCTCGAAGTCGGCGGTCAGGTCCAGCGAGACGTGGCGGACACGGGCGATCTCGGGCCGGGCGTAGCTGTGGACGTCGTGGACGTAGTCCACCGTCGACGCGGCCGAGGCGGGAACCGGGGGCATGTCCGAGGCCCCGCCCATGGCCGCGCATCCCGAAAGCGCGGTCGCCAGCGCGAGCGCGGAGACCAGTCCAAGCGTGCGGATCATCGGCGTTTCCTCTTCCCTTGTCGGCCGGAGCCGGTTCTTTCGCGCCGGACAACGCCCCGCCCGGCGGAAAAGATCAAGGGGCGAGGCGGTCAGCCGGCCGGCGCGTGGACCGGCTGATGATGCGCGCGGAACAGCCGGCCCCGCTCGGCGATCAGCACGAAGACCACCGCCGTGGCGCCGCAGGCGGCGATGCCGGCCGCCATCGGCGTGGCGCTGCCGGCGAACTGCTGGCCGATCAGGAAGCCGATCAGCGAGCCGGCGGTGGTCGAGATGAAGCCCTGGGCCGAGGAGGCGGTGCCGGCGATGTGGCCCATCGGCTCCATGGCCATGGAGCCGAAATTCCCGGCCACGAAGCCGAAGCAGAACATGGTCAGCCCCTGCAGGATCGCGAAGGTCCAGATCGTCTCGAAACCGAGCGCGGATACGAGGGCGTGGGTCGCCGCGACGGCGGTGAAGGCCAGCAGGGCCGAGTGCGACAGCAGCCGGCTGCCCAGCCGCACGACGAGGGTGGCGTTCAGCAGGCTGGCCGCGGCGATGCCGCTGGCGATGCCGGCGAAGACCAGCGGGAAGGCGGCCTCGGCGTCGAACACGTCGGCGAAGATCTGCTGCGACGAGTTGATGAAGCCGAACAGGGCCCCGGTGATCGCCGTCATGGCCAGGGTGTAGCCGATGGACTGGCGGTTGGTCACAGCCTCGCGGAAGGCGCCGCCGATGCGGCGGGCGTCGATCGGCAGCCGGTCCTCGGGATGCAGGGCCTCGGGCAGGCGGATGGCGGCCCACAGCATCACCGCCGCCCCGGCCGCGGCCAGCAGGCCGAAGATCCAGGGCCAGGGCCCCACCGTCAGGATGGCCGCCCCGACGCTGGGCGCGAGGATGGGCACGCCGAGGAAGACGAGGAAGCTGAGCGACATCACCCGCGCCATGGTCCGGCCGCTGTAGCGGTCGCGCACGATCGACACAGCCAGCACCCGCAGGGAGGCGGCCCCGAGGCCCGTGCCGACCCGCGCCAGCACCAGCAGCCCGAACGTCGGGGCGAAGGCGGCCAGGGCGCTGAACAGCACATAGAGGCCGATGCCGACCATCAGCACGGGCTTGCGGCCGTAGCGGTCGGCGAGGGGGCCGTAGATGATCTGGGCGCCGCCAAAGCCGAGCAGGTAGGCGGTGACGATCCACTGCCGGTCGTTCTCGCGCGCCACGCCCAGCGCCTCGCCGATCATCGGCAGGGCTGGCAGCATGGAGTCGATGGCCAGCGCGTTGAGCGCCATCATCATGGCGATCAGGCAGACGAACTCGGGGAAGCCGGGGCCGCGCGGGGCGGCTGGCGCGTCAGGCGCGGGGGAGGTCATCGGGGCCAGATGCGGACGGAATGTCGCAGGCGCAACCGCGACGCGGTCGAATTCGGCTGCTGAAACGCGACGTGACGGAACGGTCGCGACGGCTCGCCCGGAGTGCTAGGAGGCCGCGTCCCGCCGAGGAGATCCCGATGACCGACTTCCCCGTCACCGTTTTTCACAATCCCGCCTGCGGCACCTCGCGCAACGTGCTGGAGATGGTCCGCGCGGCCGGCCACGAGCCGCAGGTCGTCGAGTATCTGAAGATGGGCTGGACAGCGGAGCAGCTGCGCGCCCTGTTCGCCGAGGCCGGCCTGACCCCGCGCGAAGCGATGCGCGAGAAGGGCTCGCCCGCCGCCGAACTGGGGCTGCTGGAGGCCGGCGTCGACGACGACGCCATCCTCGCGGCGATGGCCGAGCACCCCATCCTCGTCAACCGCCCGATCGTGAAGACGCCGAAGGGCGCCGCCCTGTGCCGACCGTCGGAGAAGGTGTTCGATCTGCTGGATGCGGCGCCGACGTCCTTCACCAAGGAAGACGGCGAGGTGGTTCGCCCGAAGGGCTGAGCCGCCGGAAGGTGGTGCGGGCGGTCGGGCTCGAACCGACACTCCTTTCGGAACCGGATTTTGAGCCTCGCGGAATGCGCTACGACATTCCACGAGATCGCCGCCGATTATACGACAAGTCATTGTTACGGGTGGACAATCCGGAATAACGTCTTGCGAGATCGTCGCCTTCTCTACGATGCGGTTCGCTCTCTCGCTGCACCTAGCGAGCACCTAGGGGCCGAACCGGAAACGGAGGCCCGATGTCCAGAATCAAGCTCACCAAGACGCTCGCGGAGGCCGCCTCGCCGCGCGAGCGTGACTACGAACTGCGCGATGCACTCGTACCCGGATTCCTGCTGAAGGTGACGCCGGCCGGCGGCAAGGTCTTCATGCTCGCCTACACCAATGTGCAGGGCCGGCGCCGCAAGCCGGCCATCGGGCGGTTCGGGGAACTGACGGTCGAACAGGCGCGCGCCGTTGCTCGCGACTGGCTGGCCGATGTGCGCCGCGGCGAAGACCCGAGCGCCGAGCGCACCCAGGCTCGGCTGGCGCCCGACATGGCCGACCTGTGCGAGCGCTTCATGCGGGAGTACTCCGGGCCGCGGAACCGGCCGAGCACGGTGCGCGGCAACCGCGAGCGCATCCGCGCCCACATCGTCCCGAAGCTTGGAGCGATGAAGGTGCAGGACGTCACCCGCCCGGATATCGCCGACCTGATCGGATCGATGCAGGCGACGCCGACGGCCGCCAACCATCTGCTGTCTTTGCTGCGCAAGATGTTCAACCTGGCCGAAGTCTGGGGTTACCGCCCGGATGGGTCCAACCCCTGCCGGCATGTGCCGCGCTATCCGCAGAGGTCGCACACCCGTTTCATCACCGACGAGGAGATGCGCCGGCTGTTCGCCTACATGGATCAGGCAGAGCGGGAGGGCCTGGAGCATTCCTTCATCCTGCTGGCGATCCGGCTGCAGTTCGCCTTCGCCGCGCGCAAGTCGGAGATTCTTGGTCTGCGCTGGGAGTGGATCGACTTCAGTCGTCGGAGGGTAGCCTGGCCCGACAGCAAGACCGGCGGCATGTCCAAGCCCTTGACCGACGAGGCCGCGGCCTTGCTGGAGAAGGCGCCGCGGTTGGCCGGCAGCCCCTATGTAGTCCCGGCCCTGTTCAACCCGAAGGCGCCGATGCCAACCCACACTTACTCCGGCGGCTGGGCGCGCATTCTCCAGAGGGCCGGCGTGCGCCACTACGGAACCCACGCCATCCGCCACCGGGCGGCGACGGACATCGCCAACTCCGGTGTACCCACCAAGGTCGCAATGGCGCTGACCGCCCACAAGACGGTGACCATGTTCATGCGCTACGTTCACCCGGAGGACGAGGCGATCCGGATGGCTGCGGAACAGGTCGCGCAGCGTCGGCGGGGACTTACGGATGGAGCCGGAGTACCGCGTCAGGATCTCCCGGAGCTGAAGCGACCGGCTCTGTCCCTGGCGCCGCCGAAGACCGCGCTCGGAGCCTATCGGCCGCTGCGACGCGCAGGCCGGTTGCGGGTCGCCCGCAAATCAGTGGCGGAGGCGGGCCGTGGCTAGGAAGAGATGGCCCTCGCCGGAGTTGGTGGCGCGGGCGGTAGTCCTTGATGATCTGGGACCAGCGCCGTTCGTCACGACCGAGACGGCCGCGCGATATCTTGCGCTCAGCCCGCACTCTCTTGAGTGCTACCGAGCCAAGGGGACCGGTCCGGCCTTCTACAAGTTCGGCAAGGCGGTTCGGTACGCCATCACTGATCTTGAGGCGTGGATCGCCGCCTGTCGCCACAGCCAAACCGCCGGAGAGCTGAAGAGGCTCTATTGACCGCCGCGCTCGGGGTTCAAGTCGGCCGCGTGTCACCTTCGAACGAGAGGATTCGCAAAGCAGCAAGTGAGTCTCACGGGACCGTACACCCCAAAGCCAGAAGAGGTGTGCGCCTCATCACGCACACCTCGCCTGACCGGCTAGGGGAGCCAAGCTCCGCGGCTCGGCGCCAGCTGGGCGTCTAGGCTGGCGATCGAGGTGGCCGCGAACCGGACCGCCAAAAGAACGAAGCCAGAAGTAGCGCAGCACCTGCGACCACCATGGCGATCCCGATGTAGCAGCCGACAGCTACCCACGTGACCGCTCCGTACATCGTGACTGCGATCCAATGATCCAGGAAGAGTGTGCGAAGCCCTAGATAAATGGCGCCCCCGATGAGGATGAGCGCGGCGGATCCCCAGCGGGTTCTTCGAGTATTTCGGAGCATCCCGTCTCCTTAATCCTAGACCGGGCCGATGTCGATCTCACGCCGATCCAGATCGTCCGGGATCCCGTTGTTGTTGGCGTCTCGGCCGGTGTAGGAGGTGCCTGGTCCGAGGATCGCGGTCCGTGCGCCCACAAACGGAATGCGCACAGTTATCCGCGCCGGGCCGGTAAGGGTGTAGGTCACCCGACCGGGCCCGGCTGGCGCCGACCTCCCAGGCGTTCCGGGCCGCACGGTGTACAGAGGGTGGACTTCGACAGGGTTCGGATCGTCCTGATATATCACCTGATCGTCGAACGGGAGCGGTCCTCCGTCGACGATCGGCGGCGGCTCCGAGTCATCAACGGTTTCCATAACCGGATCCTGGTAAACGAAGCCGGCGCACAGGGTGGCGACAGTCAATAACATTGTACCCTCCTCCGATTGATACGGCGACTGTGTAACAGCGTTCGCACAAGTCAAGAGGGTTTTCTCTCTTCAACTCTTCGTGGTTCCGGTTCAGAACCGCTGGCTCAGGCGGAGGCGGACCACGCGGCCGACCGGGTCGATTTCGTGTCCACGCCACGCGGGGGTTCCGTCCGCGGTCCGGGCTTGGCGGCGGGAATCGGCAAGGTTCTCTATCGCCAGCTCCAGGCGTGTCCCCCCAGCTGGTCGGCGCGCATCGGCGGAAATCGCAGAGCTTGGGAGCGGGAGGGTCCAGCCCAACTTGACATCCACCGAAGACGACGATGCAAGAACAAGATCCTCCGCCTGGTCGTGTCCTGCCGTCTGCCGGGCTCGATACCCGGCCTCCCATCGGGCCGAGAGGTTCAGGCTCCAGCGACCCTGAGCCGCACTCATTTCGACCAGCACATTCTCGGGCGCCCGCCCGCCGTTGTCGCCAGCCAGTCGGTCGAGCGTTCCTGATGCCGGATCGAGCGTCATCTCGTCTTCAAGGCGCCGGCCATATCGGGCCTGCAGTCGCACAGGGACCGGAACCCAGGTGTTGGGGGGTAGACTTGCGGTGAGCGTCAGGGCGATTTCCGTCGAGGAGAACCCGGCCAGATTTATGGGTCGCCGATCTATGCGGGTGAGCCGACCGTCAATGTCCCGTTCGAAACGGCCGGGATATCGGTTCTCGTTTGCGGCTGTTACCGCCAAGTCCCTGACAACGCCGTCCGTACCGTGGCGAGTTGAGAAGCTCAGCACAGTCTGGACGCCAAGAGGACCAAACGGACCCAGGGCCAAGCCAAGGTCAATTGCTTCCTCAGTGGTGGGTCTGAGGTTCGGGTTGCCTCCCTCGATGGTCTCGACCCGAACCGTATGCCCGGTGCGAAAGTCGTAGACTACGATGGGGATACCGTCGCCGACCGGCGCCAACCTGTCCAATTCAGCCGGCGCAGCGGTGGTGTGCCGCCAAGCCGCGTTCGCCCGGACCTTCGGGCCGAACCCGCCGACGAGGCCGACCTGCATGGTCGAGCCGCCTCCGGAATCGCCGATCTGTCGGCCGACCGACAGGGCTAAATCCATGGCGGTCGCGTGGGCCTCCCTCCTGACGAGGGGTGCAAGCATCTGTGCCGTCCAGAATCCTGTCTGTGCCGTCTCCCGCTGGGCCGTCAGCCCCCGGGTATCAGTTCGAGACTCTACGAAGCCGCTATCGAAGCTGAGAGTCGCCGGCTCGACCGTCCATCCCGAAAAGCGTCTGGTTGCGCTTCCGTCGACGCCGACGGTCTGAACCAGGCTTTCCAAGTTGATACGGCCTTCTCGCCTGACATCACTGACGTGGCCCCGCACGTTCCCTAGGACGTTCCAGTCGGACCACTGTCCGGAAAGTCCGATCAGAACGCCCACGGCCGTTTCTGCCGATCGAGAAGCGGAAGGTTCGTAGCGTTCACGCGAGACGGACAGACTCTCATTGGAATAGGCGCTCGCCTGAAGGCTCGCGCTCCAGTCGCCAATCGTCCTGCCCACAGAGACCTGACCGGAAATCCGGCGGGTCGCCGGACGCAGAGTCGCGGAGCCCTCCGAACTGGGCAGGCGCAGGTCGGCCCGTTCATCTGCCCAAAGAGCCGTAGTGCGGGCGCCGGCCAAGGTCCCGCCCGTGATGTCGAGATCGACCAGCCTGCTCGCGCGGCCTGTGAAGTCTAGGCCGGTGAAGCCGCCGGCCGTCGGCGCCCGTATTCGTGCGTCGCCGTCCCGACTCGTGAAGCGGCGTTCGAGAACGAGGTTGATCGTCCGACTGGTAGGCGGGCCTCCAAAGGCCGCCGCCGAGCCTTGCGGCAGGATTTCCACGCGGCTGACCGCATCAGGCGGTAGATCATAGTAGAGGCGCGGGTTGGCGACCCGCCGCCCATTCACGATAATGACCGGCGGCTGACTTTCACCGTAGATGCTCCCGAGGCGGCTGATCAGCTCACCGGCGCTCCACAGGCCAAGCGCATCGATCTCGGCTGGCCCAACTTCCCTCTCCGGGGCGATGTCTGTGCTGCCGCGGCGCGCGGTGACGACAACGTCCGCCAACTGGACAGGGCTGTCCTGCTGGGGTGCGAAGCCCGGCTCGGGAAGCACTCCCAACCCCGCGAGGAGCACTCCAACAGCCACGCCGCTCATGCTCGCCGCCAAGTCGTAAGCGTCATAGACTCGCGTTCTCCAAGCTCAAGAGGACTTGGCTACCGCAACTTCGGGTCTCGAAGAATCGAAACCTGATCCAGCAGAAGCGGCTGGAGGCGCCCCTCGGCGGCCGACCGCGCTGTGGGAGGGTGCTGCTCATCAGCTTGAGCTTCAAGCTGACTTGCGGAGGCTGGATGCCGGCGGGAGCAGGTGGCCTTCAAGGGAGATGGTCGCCGGGCGGCGACGGTGGGGCAGGGCCGTGGTCACGACCGAAACCGACGTGCGACAGTTCGCTCGGCCGTTAGTCCGTCGGACCGTCGCGGAGAGCCGAAGAGGCCCTAATGAGCAACAGGTCGCCTGCGCCCTTCAGCGGACTTAGGGCTCGTTCGTCATGCGAGCGCCAGTCATTTCGCGGATTATCTGCGCTGCCAACTTCTGCTGCCTGGTCGTGAGGCGGGGTGCAAGGCGGGCGATTTCGAGAGAGTGGCGGGTGACCGGCCCATGCGACTCCGACGTCTCGGCCGAAGAGCCGCGCGGGGCCTGCGGATGGTCGAGGCCTTGGAAGAAGTAGCCGATGTCGACCTGGAAGAAGCGGGCGATATCCCACAGCTTGGACGAGGAGATGCGGTTGACCCCCTTCTCGTACTTCTGGATCTGCTGGAATGTCAGCCCAAGGGCGCGAGCGAGGTCCGACTGGTTGTAGCCCAGTTCAAGACGCTTCTCCCAAACACGCCGCCCCACGTGCCGATCGACCGGGTGTGGGCCTTCATTCGCCGTACCTCTCGCCATCCTGTCCATCCCCCAGAAAGAGTCAGCTAGCGGCTCCTAGGACGACTGCCCGTTCACTGCAAACGCCCGCTTTCGAGCCAATCACTGCGGGGTTTGCGGTGATTGCCAGGTCTGTTCACCGCAACCATCGCCCCCAGCGAACGCGCTACGGGATTTCCGTCGGAGAGCCTCAGGCTGGTCAAAGGCCGGTTCGGACGGATCAAGCTTGTCGATCAGGGCGCTTCAGCTATCAGAGGTCCATGGCCATCACTCCGGCGCAGATCGATCTTTGGCGGCAGGAGCCGACCGAACACCAGGCCCTGGAATTCAAGGAAGCCAAGTCGACCTTCAATTTCGACAAGCTGAAGGAATACTGCGTCGCCATCGCCAACGAGGGCGGGGGGCACCTGGTTCTGGGCGTTTCCGACAAGAAGCCGCGCCCGGTCGTGGGAAGCCAGGCCTTTCAGAACACCGTCGACACCGCCGACCGGCTCTTCCTTGCCGTTGGCTTCCGGGTGGAGGTGGAGGCCGTCCAACACGACGATGGTCGGGTGGTGGTGTTCACCATACCGCCCCGCCCCAGGGGGTCGGCCTACCATCTGGACGGCAAGTACCTGATGCGCTCCGGAGAAAGTCTGAGGCCGATGTCGGAAGATCGGCTCCGGGCCATCTTCGCCGAAGGTCAGCCCGACTGGATCGAGCAGCCCAGCCTCTCAGGACTGGACGCTGCCCAGGTCGTGGAGGCGTTGGACACCCAAACCTTCTTCGAACTGCTGAAGCTGCCCTATCCGACCACCCAGGAGGGTGTTCTGGAGAAGCTGATCCAGGAGCGGCTGGTCGATCGCGACGCCAGCGGCTTCTCGGTCAGGCGACTTGGCGGCCTTTTGCTCGCAAAGCGGCTGGATCAGTTTCCGGACCTGGCGCGCAAGGCGCCGCGGGTGATCGTCTACGCCGGCCCCTCCAAGCTGGAGACCCGGATCGACCAGATCGGACAGCGCGGCTACGCCGTCGGTTTCCAGGGCCTGGTCGACTTCGTCATGGCCCAGCTGCCCCAGAACGAAGTCATTGAGCATGCCCTGCGGCAGAAGGTGAAGCTGCTGCCGGAGATCGCGATCCGCGAGTTGATCGCCAACGCGCTCGTGCACCAGGACCTCTCGCTCGGCGGAATGTCGCCGATGATCGAGGTCTATTCGAATAGGGTCGAGATCTCGAACCCCGGAGAGCCTGTGGTTCCGGTCGAGCGCTTCATCGACGGCTATCAGTCCCGCAACGAACGCCTCGCGGACCTCATGCGACGGATGTCGATCTGCGAAGAGCGAAGCAGCGGCATCGATCGGGTCGTCGCGCTTGCGGAGACGTACCAGTTGCCCGCGCCCGACTTTCGGGCGGCCCATCGAAGAACCGTCGCGATCATCTATGGCCAGAAGCCTTTCGACGAGATGGATCGGGAGGGGCGGATTCGGGCCTGCTACCAGCACTGCGCCCTGAAATTCGTCCTCTCAGAACGCATGACGAACCAGTCGCTGCGCGAAAGGTTTGGTCTGGGCGAATCCAAGCAGGCGACTGTGTCCCAAATTATCGCAGCCACCATCGAAGCCGGGTTTATCAAGCAGGACGCCACGGCTGGGGAATCGCGCAGATATGCCCGCTATCTGCCGTTCTGGGCGTAGCGCATAAAATTGCTCCCTGAGTTTGGAGAGCGTGGCTTTGGAAAAGCCATCCTTTCCAAGAGTCTCCAATTTAATCGCTGCAGGGCTGCGCCTCGGATTAGGCTATTTAAAAGCTAACGCCGAATGGTCCTTGCGAAGCGCTCAAAAACCCAAGCGGCAGGGCTTTCCTCATTTAAGGGCAAATCGCTCAGGCGTTAACGATTCCAAGGCTGAGGCTATTTTCAGTCGCTTTGGCGAGCCTTCCGAATTTGGCGCTCTCGGCGCCGCTCAGGAAGAGCTGGATGGAGTTCTCATTGCTCGCGACCGGGAGGAGGGGCCGGAAGCCGCACGCGGCGTCAAGGGCGGCTGCGCCGTCGCTGGCGCGATGGGCGCGGCGCGCCCACCCTGGACGCCCCGCCCGGCTTCCGGTCGTTGGCCTGCAAGAGCACAGCGGCGCGCTGTGCGCCTTGCTGAAGCGGGCGCGGTGGTCGAGACTCAAGCAAAGCCGCCTGCGATAAGGTCGAGGTTGAGGCGCGGAGCCATGCGAGGACGGAACTTTGGGCGCGGCGAGCGGGAAGAGGCGCGGGTGGCGCGACGGAAGGGGAAGGGCTTGAGAACGGACCTGGGACATCTGCCGCCGGCCAAGCGCGCCGAGCTGGCGTTCGCGGTCGAGGTTCTCAGGGAGGAGCTGGCCAAGAGCCTCGCCACCCGCCAGGCGCCGGAGCTCGCCTCCGGGTCGATCCTGAAGATCATCCTGTTCGGTTCATATGCGCGCGGCGACTGGGTCGAGGACCCGGTCGGCCGGTACTTCTCCGACTTCGACCTCTTGGTGGTCGTCTCGGACGAGCGGCTGACCGACGCGTGGGAGCTCTGGGAAGGAGCGGAGAAGCGGCTGCTGTCCGAGCTGGTCTCAGGTCAGCGGCTGCGGACGCCGGTCAGCTTCGTGGTGCACAGTCTGGAGGACGTGAACCGCCAGTTGGAGTTGGGGCGGTACTTCTGGGTGGATGTGTTGCGCGACGGGGTGGTCCTGCTCGACACGGCGGAAGCGGAGTTCGTGGAGCCGCGGCCGATGTCGGCGGACGTGGCTTGGGCAGAGGCGTCAGCGTACTTCGAGGCTGCCATGGGCTACGTTGAGCGTCGCTTCCGTGGCTACGAGCTTGAAGCCAAGGAAGGTTGGGACGACGCGGAATGGCGCCGTGACGCTGCGTTCATGATGCACCAGATCGCAGAGCGGCTGTACCACGCGGTTCTGATGGTCTTCACGCTTTACGTCCCGAAGTCGCACAACCTCATCTTCCTCAGGAAGCGAACCGATCCGTTTGATCCCCGGCTAAGGGAAGTTTGGCCAACGGAGACCAAGTTCCAGAAGCGCTCGTTCGAACTCCTGCGAGCGGCGTACGTGAAGGCCCGATACTCGCCGCACTACCGGGTGAGCAATGAGGAGCTGGAATGGATGGCATCGCGTGTGCGGCTCCTGGAGCAGGTTGTGAAGGACGCCTGTGCAAAGCGGCTTCTGGCCATTCAAGCGGAGGCGGCCGGAGGTCTCACCGTCAGCTCATGACTGAGGCTGTGTGAAAACGCCGTTCGGATCGAGCGAATTAGGATAGCCTCCTGAGGTCAGCAGGAGGTGGGTATGAGCCGCTTCGTTCAGGGTGCAG
>Ga0154912_105_pt2 | contig 19054 bp, 24 predicted proteins | sample RifCSPhighO2_01_FD_105881 | JGI IMG/M metagenome (GOLD analysis project Ga0154912, IMG submission 105881) | Caulobacterales bacterium RIFCSPHIGHO2_01_FULL_70_19 | reverse complement strand
CTGGCGGGCGGCGACAAGCCGACCGCCGTCGACCGCTCGATCCGCAACTACGGGGTCGGGGCCCAGATCCTCAAGGATCTGGGGGTGCGCGACATGATCGTGTTGAGCTCGACCCGCCCCAACCCCGCGGCGCTGGAGGGCTATGGCCTGCGCATCGTCGGCTGGCGCGACATGGACGGAGAGGACCAGGCATGAGCGATTCCCTGCGCGTGCTTGTCGTCGAGGCCCGCTTCTATGACGACCTGGCGGACGCCTTGCTTGACGGCGCCGTCGACGCCCTTCGCGCCCAGGGCGTCCAGTACGACGTCGTCTCGGTGCCCGGCGCGCTTGAGGTCCCGACGGCGATCGCCCTCGCCGAGGAGGCCGGCCGCTATCCCACCGCCCCGCGCTATGACGGGTATGTCGCGCTTGGCTGCGTGATCCGGGGCGAAACCTACCATTTCGAGATCGTCTCGGATCAGTCGGCCGCGGGCCTGATGCAACTCGGCCTCAGGGGCCTCGCCATCGGCAACGGCATCCTGACCACCGAGGACGAGGACCAGGCCTGGGCGCGGGCGCGCCGCAGCGAGGGGGACAAGGGCGGCGGCGCCGCGCGGGCCTGCCTCGACCTCATTGCGCTGCGTAAGCGGCTGCGGGTAGGACTGGCCTCGTGACCGAACCCAACAGCCTCCAGTCCGTCCTCGAGCAACTCGCCGAGGCCGAGAAGTCCCGCGCCGAGCCGGAACTCACCTCGCGTCAGCGCCGCGCCCGCACCGTGGCCCGGCTCGCCGCCGTCCAGGCGCTCTACCAGATGGAGCTGGCGGGCGAGGGGGTGGAGACGGTGATCAGCGAGTTCGCCAATCACCGCTTCGACGCCGACATCGAGGGCCAGCCGCTCGCCGAGGCGGACGAGGCGTGGTTCGCCGATGTAGTCCGGGGGGTGGTCGAGCGGCAGCGTGAGGTGGACGCCGCGATCAAGGCCCGACTGGCGTCGAACTGGCGGCTGGAGCGGATCGACTCCACCCTGCGGGCCCTGCTCCGGGCCGGAGCCTGGGAGCTGCGTGAGCGCCGGGAGGTCCCGAAGGAGATCGTCATCGACGAGTACGTCGAACTGGCCAAGGCCTTCTTCGACGACGCCGAGGCGAGATTCGTCAATGCGGCGCTGGACGGCGTCGCCCGGGACGTGCGCGGCCAGGCCGGGTAGGCCTCGTCCATGCCCGCCATCGACGTCGCCGGCGAGTTCGAGACCATCCGGCGCCTGTTCGCGCCGCTGGCCCATCCGGAGTGGGGCAGGGGCCTCGCTGACGATGTCGCGGTGCTGCCCGGCCGGCCCGGCTACGATCTCGTTCTGACCAAGGACGCCATCGTCGAGGGCGTGCACTTCCTCGCCACGGACCCGCTGGACACGGTCGCGCGCAAGCTGCTGCGCGTGAACCTTTCGGACCTGGCGAGCAAGGGAGCGGAGCCTTTCGGCTATCTGCTCGCCTGCTGCTGGTCGGAACGCTGCGGCTGGCCCGAGCGGATGACCTTCGTCGACGGCCTTCGGGTCGACCAGAAGGCGTATGGCGTCTGGCTGCTGGGCGGCGACACGGTCGTCACCCCGGGGCCGGCCAGCTTTTCGCTCACGGCCCTCGGCTGGGCGCCGAAAGGGCAGGCGGTGTCCCGGGCAGGCGCCCGGGCCGGCGATCCGGTCTTCGTCACCGGGGCCATCGGCGACGGCTGGCTGGGGCTGCAGGCGGTGCAGGGCAGACTGGCGCTCGACCCGGAGCGCCTTGCGGTCCTAGCCGACCACTACCGGACCCCGACGCCGCCGGTGGCCTTCGCGCCGGTGGTCCGCGACTTCGCGAGCGCCGCGCTCGACGTCTCCGATGGTCTGATCGCCGACCTCGGCCATCTGGCGGCGGCCAGCGAGGTCGGTGTCGAAATCGAGCTGGAGCGCGTCCCCCTGTCGGCCGCCGGCGCCGCCTGGTTCGAGGGGCGGGTCGATCCCCAGGCGGCCCTGGAACAACTGGTCACCGGCGGCGACGACTACGAGATCGCCTTCACCATCGCCGCTCGCGACGAGGCCGCCGTGCGGCGGGAGGCGGAGCGGCGCCATGTGCGCCTGACGCGAATTGGGCAGGTGGTTCCCGGCTCCGGGGTGGCGGCGCGCTTCGTGGGAAAGGCGGTGAGCTTCGCCAAGGCGGGCTTCACCCACGGCTGACAACGAAATTTCAACGCGACGGCCGCAGCATCCGCGCATGCGCCGTCGGGACCTCATCGCCGCCCCTCTCGCGCTGGCCGCCGGCCCCGCCGCGGCCGGCGACTCTGACCGTCCGTCAGGGGCCTCCCTGAGCATCTCGGGGGTCGGGTTGCCGGTCATAGCCGGCGGACGGCTGCGCAACTACGTGTTCGTCTCGCTGCGACTCCACCTTGGCGGATCGGCCACGCCGGAATCGATGCGGCTGAAGGAGCCGTTCCTGCGCGACGCCCTGGTTCGCGCCGGCCACCGCACCCCCTTCGTGGTCGCCGGCGACTGGACCCGCCTCGACGAGGCGGCGCTGTCCGCCAGCCTGATGCGGGCGGCGGCGAGCATCGCCGGCCGGACCGCAGTCGCCCGCGTCGAGATCGTCAGCCAGGCGCCGCGGCGTCGGACCGGCGTCCGCGCCGGCTGATCGCCGTTCACCAACCCTGTTGCGTCACACCGACGCATTTGGCACGTTTCCGCCGCAATTCCCCAAGGACGCAAGCTGCGTCCGCCGCGCACGGGGGGACCGGAAGGCGGAGAGAGGCGAAAACGCCCCCCGCGCCAAGGGTCCGGGCGCCTCATTAGACAGGGTTTGGAGACACCATGAGTAGCTATCTGTGGCTTGTCATAGCCGCAGGCGGACTGGGGGTGCTTTACGGAGCCGTCCAGACCGCCGCCTTGATGAAGGCCTCCACCGGCACCGACCGGATGCGCGAGATCGCCGCGGCGATCCAGGAGGGCGCCTCGGCCTATCTGCGCCGCCAGTACACCACCATCGGCATCGTCGGCGTGGTCATCCTGATCGCCGCCTGGCTGCTGATCGGCCCGTGGGCGGCGATCGGCTTCCTGATCGGCGCCGTGCTGTCGGGGGCCGCCGGCTTCGCCGGCATGCTGATCTCCGTCCGCGCCAACGTTCGCACCGCCCAGGCCGCCTCCGAGAGCCTCGCCAAGGGTCTCGACCTGGCGTTCCGGTCGGGCGCGATCACGGGCATGTTCGTGGCGGGCGGCGCCCTGCTCGGGGTGGCCGGCTACTTCGCCTTCCTCACCCTCGGCGCCGGCTTCGAGCCGACCAGCCGCGAGGTGATCGACGGTCTGGTCGCGCTGGGCTTCGGCGCCTCGCTGATCTCCATCTTCGCGCGTCTGGGCGGCGGCATCTTCACCAAGGGCGCCGACGTGGGCGGCGACATGGTGGGCAAGGTCGAGGCCGGCATCCCTGAGGACGATCCCCGCAACGCCGCGACGATCGCCGACAACGTGGGCGACAACGTCGGCGACTGCGCCGGCATGGCCGCCGACCTGTTCGAGACCTATGCGGTGACCACCGTCGCCACCATGGTGCTGGCGGCGATCTTCTTCCGCGGCCAGCCCTACGTCGAAGCCATGATGCTGCTGCCGTTGCTGATCTGCGCGGTCTGCATCGTCACCTCGGTGATCGGCTCTTTCTTCGTGCGCCTCGGCAAGTCGCAGAACATCATGGGCGCCCTGTACCAGGGACTGATCGTCACCGGCGTTCTGTCGATCGCGGCCATCTTCGGCCTGTTCCAGTATCTGCGCGGCGAGGACATCCTCGGGCCGGTCGTCACCTCCGGCGGCCTGACCATCGAGCCGATGAACCTGTTCTGGTCGGGCATGGTCGGCCTGGCGGTGACCGCGGCCATCGTGGTGATCACCGAGTACTACACCGGGACCAACTATCGCCCGGTCAAGTCGGTGGCCAACGCCTCGGTTTCCGGGCACGGCACCAACGTCATCCAGGGCCTGGCCATGTCGCTGGAGTCGACTGCGCTGCCGGCGCTGACCATCATCGTCGGCATCGTGGCCACCTATCAGCTGGCTGGCCTGTTCGGCATCGCCATCGCCACCACGACCATGCTTGGCGTGGCGGGAATGATCGTGGCGCTGGACGCCTTCGGGCCGGTCACCGACAACGCCGGCGGGATCGCCGAAATGGCCGGCCTGCCGCCGGACGTCCGGCACTCGACCGACGCCCTCGACGCCGTGGGCAACACGACCAAGGCCGTGACCAAGGGCTACGCCATCGGCTCGGCCGGTCTCGGCGCCCTGGTGCTCTTCGCCGCCTACACCGAAGACCTGAAGTACTTCTCGGCCGAAGCCGCGCCGGGGAGCTTCTTCGAGGGCCTCGGAACGGTCGCCTTCGACCTCGCCAACCCCTACGTCGTGGTGGGCCTGCTGTTCGGGGGGCTGCTGCCCTTCCTGTTCGGCGGCATGTCGATGACCGCCGTGGGCCGCGCCGCCGAGTCGGTCGTGGCCGAGGTGCGTCGCCAGTTCCGCGAGAACCCGGGGATCATGACCGGGGAGGTCAAGCCCGAGTACGGCCGCGCCGTCGACATCCTGACCGGCGCGGCGATCCGCGAGATGATCGTGCCGTCGCTCCTGCCGGTGCTGTCGCCGATCGTCCTGTTCGTGGTCGTGCTGATGATCCAGCCGGACAAGGCCAACGCCTTCGCCGCCCTCGGCGCCATGCTGATGGGGGTGATCGTCACCGGTCTGTTCGTGGCCATCTCGATGACCTCAGGCGGCGGGGCCTGGGACAACGCCAAGAAGGTGATCGAGGAAGGCTTCACGGACCGGAACGGGGTCCTGCACGGCAAGGGCTCCGAGGCGCACAAGGCCGCGGTCACGGGCGACACTGTCGGGGATCCCTACAAGGACACCTCTGGTCCGGCGGTGAACCCGATGATCAAGATCACCAACATCGTCGCGCTCCTGCTGCTGGCGGTGCTGGCGAGCGGACGGATCGTCTGACGGCGACCCGCCGGCGCCTCCGGGCGCCGGCGGCTTGCCCCACGCCTGACGAAAGACGCCCCGGAGAGCGATCTCCGGGGCGTCCTCTTTTCATCGCGGGACGACAGGCCGTCAGTCGGGACGGCGCTGGCCCGGAATGTCCTCTTCCGTGCGCGGCAACTGGCCCCGCGCGACGTTGCCGAGCAGCTGTTCAAGGATGGTGAGCTGGCGGCCGCGGGTCGGGGTCTCGCGATCGTTCATGGCGATGCGCTGGCCGTCTTCCAGCCCGAGGGTCCGCACGGCGGCGACCTGCCCGGCGTCGTTGAAGGTGATCTCGGTGATCGTCCGCTGCGTCACCTGCGGACGGTTGTAGGTGTATTTCTCGGTCACCTGGCTCATGTAGTACCAGATGCTGTCGCTTTCGAAGGTCGAGGTGGTCGACGGCGTGCCGAGCTTCGTCAGCACGGTTTCGCGCGTGTCCGTCCCGGCGACGATGTCGGCAGGCTTGGCGTCGACCGCCTGGAAGCCGTTCTGGCCGATGACCGGGGCGCACGCCGCCGTCAGAGCCGCGGCCGAGAGGGCGGCGATGAGGAGCTTGGAACGGGGCATGAGAGACGCCTGCGAGAGAACAAGGTCTTTGACCTAACCGGACCGGAGCCTTAGTTCAACGGCGCGGCGGAAAAGGGGCCGCGGATCATGCTTCAGAATCTGTTCCGAACACGCCGCGGACGGCTTGGCGAAAGCCTTTACGACCATGCGGTGCGCCAGGCCCGCCGGCCCGACTTCTACACTCGCCTGGGCGTGGCGGACCGTATCGACGCGCGGTTCGAACTCTACACCCTCCATGTGCTGTTGCTGACCATGCGCCTGCGCGACGAGGGCCCGACGGGAGCTGAGGCCGGGCAGGAGCTGTTCGACACCTATGTCTCCGCCCTCGATCATGCGCTGCGCGAACTCGGCGTCGGCGACATCTCGGTGGGCAAGAAGATGCGCAAGCTCGGCGAGGCCCTCTATGGGCGGATGAAGGCCTGGGAGGCGGCTTTGCGCGAGGAGGACGCGGCGTCCCTGGCGCAGTCGCTGGCGCGCAACGTGTACGAGGACGGCGCGGCGACGAACGCCCACGTCCTGGCCGACTACGCGCTCGGCTGCCGTCGCGCCCTTGCCGGACAGAGCTTTGAAGCGGTTCTGGCCGCGCCTCGGTGGGCGGAGCTTGACGCATGACCCCGCCGGAATTGCCCTACAGCGAGCCGGTGCGGCTCCATCAGATCGGCGCTGGCCTGTCCCGCACCCTCGTCCCCGACGCCGACGCGCGGGCGAGAATCGCCAAAGCCCTCGACCTCGCCTCGCTGGATGTCTTCGAGGTCGCGATGAAGCTGGCCCCGACAGCCGGCGGCTGGTCTCTCGACGGCCGGATTCACGCCCGTCTGGCGCAGACCTGCGGCGTGACCCTCGAGCCCCTGCCGCTGGAGATCGACGACAGCTTCTCGGTGCCGCTGGCGGAGACGCGCGAGGCGGACGCCGACGAGATCGTGATCACCTTGGACGACGAGGCTCCGGACCTGATCGAGGACGGCCGGATCGATCTGGGGCAGTACGCGGTCGAGCAGCTGGCCCTGCGGCTGGACCCCTTTCCGCGCAAGCCCGGCGCCGAGTTCGTCCAGCCTCCGGAGCCCGCGGAAATATCGCCCTTCGCGGTGCTCAGAAAACTCCGGTCCGACGACGAAGGTTGACGCGGCGTCCGCCCGGTTGCATCCCCCCGGCGCGACGTTATCGTCGCGGCTGACCAGCGCCCCCGACGGCGGCGCGATGGAGTCGAAACGGCTTGCCTTCCCCCGTACTTATATCGCTTGACGCCATGGGCGGGGATCACGGCCCGCCGGTCGTGGTGGGCGGCGTCCGAGACTATCGCAATCATCATGGCGGAGAAGGCGTCCGCTTCCTGCTGCATGGCGACGAGACGGCGCTGCGCGCGGAGCTGGCCAAGGCGGGGCTCGGCGACGACGTCTGCGAGATCCGCCACACCGACAAGGTCGTGGCCATGGGCGAGAAGCCTGCCGCAGCGATGCGCCGCGGCAAGGGCTCGAGCCTGTGGAACGCCATTGAGGCGGTGAAAACCGGCGAGGCCGCGGCCGTCGTGTCCGCCGGCAACACCGGCGCGTTGATGGCGATCTCCAAGTTGATCCTGCGCATGTCCGCGCATGGGCTGGAGCGGCCGGCGATCGTGGCCAGCTGGCCGACCCTGCGCGGGGTGACGGCTGTGCTGGACGTCGGGGCCAACATCGAGAGCGACGCCGAGCAGCTCGTCGAGTTCGCCATCATGGGCGAGGCCTTCCACCAGGCGGTGCACGGCGTCGAACGGCCGACCATCGGCCTGCTGAACGTCGGCTCGGAGGACATGAAGGGCCACGAGGAGGTGCGCGAGGCGGCTCGCATCCTGCGTGAGGGCGGCTTCGGTCTCGATTACCGCGGCTTCGTCGAGGGGACAGACATCGCCAAGGGCACGGTCGATGTGGTGGTCACCGACGGCTTCACCGGCAACATCGCCCTCAAGACGGCCGAGGGCGTGGCCCGGTTCATCTCGGCCCTGCTGAAGGAGGCCCTGACCTCAGGGCCGATGGCCAAGGCCGGGGCGTTGCTGGCCCTGCCGGCCCTGCGACGCATGCAGCAGCGCATCGATCCCAGCGCCATCAACGGCGGGCCGCTGCTCGGCCTGAACGGCATCGTCGTGAAGAGCCACGGCGGGGCCGATGCGCGGGGCTTCGGCAACGCCATCCGCATCGCGGTGGAGCTCGCGCGCAGCGACTATCTGGCCAAGGTGAGCCGCAGCCTGAACCGCCTCACCACCGTGCTCGAACAGCCGCCGGCCTCGCCGCCGGATCCGGCCATGGAGACTTCCAAGTGAGCGTCACCCGCAGCGCCGTCACCGGCGTCGGCTCCTATCTGCCCGAGCAGGTCGTCACCAACGCCGACCTCGCGAAGATCGTCGACACCTCGGACGAGTGGATCGTCGAGCGCACCGGCATCCGTCAGCGCCACAAGGCCCGCGAGGACGAGCCGACCAGCGACCTCGCCGTGGCCGCGGCGCGCCGGGCGCTGGAGGACGCGGGCCGCACGCCGGCGGACGTCGACCTGATCGTGGTGGCGACCACGACGCCGGACATGACCTTCCCGGCCACGGCCTCCATCGTGCAGCGCAAGCTCGGGGTGCCGGTCTGCCCGGCCTTCGACGTCCAGGCGGTGTGCTCCGGCTTCGTCTACGCCCTCAGCGTCGCCGACGGTTTTGTGGCCCGCGGCGTCTCGAAATGCGCCCTGGTCATCGGCGCCGAGGAGATGACCCGGCTGATGGACTGGAAGGACCGGGCCACCTGCGTGCTGTTCGGCGACGGCGCGGGAGCCGTCGTGCTGGAGCCGCGACAGGGCCAGGGGGACAAGGCCGACCAGGGCCTGCTCGGCTTCGCCCTGCGCTGCGACGGCACCAAGACCGATCTCCTCTACGTCGATGGCGGTCCGGCCACGACCGGTTCCGTCGGCCACCTGCGCATGGCCGGCAACCAGGTCTTCCGCCACGCCGTGATCAACATCGCCGAGGCCATCACCGCCGCCTGCGAGGCCTCGGGCATCGAGATCGCCGACGTCGACTGGTTCGTGCCGCACCAGGCCAACCAGCGCATCATCCGCGGCGTCGGCGAGCGTCTGGGGCTGGATGAGAAGAAGGTCGTCTCGACCGTGGCCGAGCACGCCAACACCTCGGCGGCCTCCATCCCGCTGGCGCTCGACGCCGCCATCAAGGACGGCCGCATCAAGCGGGGCGACATGGTGCTGATCGAGGCCATGGGCGGCGGGCTGACCTGGGGCGCGTGCGCGTTTCGCCTCTGACACGCATTTCGCTTTCCATTTGGCGACGCCTGGCCTTTTATGGCCGGCGTCGAGCACGAGGGGAGACAAGCTTTGGCGCAGACCCTGACCCGCGCGGATTTGTGCGAAGCCGTCCATGAGGAAGTGGGCCTGTCGCGCCAGGAATGTTCGCTGCTGGTCGAGCGCACGCTCGAACTCATCGTCGAATCGCTGGAGCGCGGCGAGACCGTGAAGCTTTCCGGCTTCGGGGTCTTCCAGGTGCGGGAGAAGCGCGCGCGAATGGGGCGCAATCCGAAGACCGGCGAGCCGGCCGCCATCCATCCGCGCCGGGTGATCAGCTTCCGGGCCTCGCAGATCATGAAGGGCCGGGTGCACGACGCCGTCGTGCCGGCCTGACCGTGGCCAAGAGCCCCAACGCCTTCCGGACCATCTCCGAGGCGGCCGAGGAAGTCGGCGCCCCGCAGCACGTGCTGCGCTTCTGGGAGACGAAGTTCAGCTTCATCACCCCGCTCAAGCGGGCCGGCGGACGGCGGTTCTACCGGCCCCAGGACGTGGTGCTGCTGAAGGCGGTGCGGCGGCTGCTGCACGACGAGGGCCTGACCATCAAGGGGGTCCAGCGGCTGCACCGCGAGCAGGGCCTGAAGCGGATCGCCGCCTACGGCGACCCGGAGGGACAGGTTTCCTTCGAGCCGGAAGGGGAGGTCGCGGCGGTTCGTTCTCCGGGAGGCTCCACGGTTCGCCTGCGCCAGGTCCTGGCCGAGCTGGAGGGGGCGCGCGCGCGGTTGGAGGCGGTGCTGTCGCGAAGCGCGTGACGGCCGCTTTTTTGGGTTTGCGGTCGGGCCGAGGCCGTCTATAGGGAGCGCCTCTCGGAGCGTGGCGCAGCCTGGTAGCGCACTTGACTGGGGGTCAAGGGGTCGCAGGTTCGAATCCTGTCGCTCCGACCATTCCTCCCTTGGACCCCGCCTACCTGCCCCCCTCGGCCCAGCGGAACAGCGGGTAGAGCGGCACGCCCCAGCCGACGCCGGCGACCGCGAAGACGATCAGATCGATCAGCTGGCCCGGCGGCAGCAGGCCGCGCAGGGCGATGGCGCCCCAGATCCAGAAGACGAGAAAGGCCAGCACGCCGAGCATGGCCACGAAGCGGCGGGCGCGGGGGCCCATCAGCGCTTGCTCCGGAACAGGAAGAAGGCGATCAGGGCGAGGACCGCGGCGGCCATCGACCACAGCAGCCACCCCCACTGATCCATGGTCGAGACGGCGAAGACCCGCACGGCGAGGAACCAGCCGGCGATGGCGCCCACCCCGGAAACCAGCGACGTCGCGAACAGGCCGCGGCGCCCGGTGAGGGCGTCCGCCAGCCAGGCGAGGACGAAGGCGCCGAGGGCGGCGATGACGATGTCGGCGTACTGCAACCCGGCTCTCCTGACTTGCGGCGAACGGACGCCGAAAAGCGACTCGATCTCGCCGTCGTCGGCGGGCATACCGCTCGGGCCGGCGTGCGACCAGTGGCGCGACGGCAGTGTAGCGAGCGGATCGGCAGGCGTCGAATGAAGCGATTGGGCGGGGGCGACCGGAGCGAGGCGACGGCGATCTGGCTGTGGGCCGTGGCCGTCCTGGTGTTCGCCATGGTGGTGGTCGGCGGGGTCACCCGGCTGACCGGATCGGGCCTGTCGATCACCGAGTGGAAGCCGATCGTCGGCGCGGTTCCGCCGATGAACGCCGCCGACTGGGCCGAGGCCTTCGAGAAGTACAAGGCCATTCCGCAGTACCAGCAGGTCAACGCCGGCATGACGCTGGACGAGTTCAAGGGCATCTTCTGGTGGGAGTGGGCCCACCGCTTCCTCGGCCGGCTGATCGGCCTCGCCTTCGCCCTGCCGTTCGCGATCCTGCTGCTGATGCGGCGCATCCCGCGCCGGCTGATCGGGCGCTGCGTCGCCCTGCTGGCGCTGGGCGGGCTGCAGGGGCTGATCGGCTGGTGGATGGTCGCCAGCGGTCTGTCCGAGCGGGTCGACGTGGCGCCGGAGCGGCTGGCCGTGCACCTCGGCCTGGCGCTGCTGATCTTCGGCGGCCTGATCTGGACCGGACTGGAGGCGTGGAACGGCGAGGAGAGCTCGCGGTCGCCGGCGGGCTGGAGCCGGGGCGCCGCCCTGCTGCTGGCGGCGGTGTTCGTGCAGTGCCTGCTCGGCGGGCTGGTGGCGGGCGCCAAGGCGGGCTTCGTCTTCACCGACTGGCCGATGATGAACGGCGCCGTGTTCCCGCCGGTCCGGTGGGAGACCGGGGCGCTGGCGTTCCTGCACGACCAGGGGCTGGTGCAGTTCAACCACCGCGTCTGGGCCTACGTCCTTCTGCTCGCCGGGACCGTCTATGCGGTGCAGGCGTGGCGCTGGCGGCTGGCCGAGGGGCTGGGCGCCTCGGCCTTCGTCCTGGCCGCCGCCCTGTGGCTCCAGGCGGCGCTGGGCGTGGTCACCCTGATCCACGCCGTGCCGCTGTGGCTGGGCGCGCTGCACCAGGCGGGCGCCGCCCTGGTGCTGGCCGCCGCGACCGTGAACCTGTGGCTGGTCCGCCGGTCGCAGCCGCGGCTGTTCATCTCCGGACCGAGGTCCAGGGGCCTCTGATCGCCAGGGTGATCCCCGGGTACATGATGTTGACGAACAGCACCTCGCCGTCCGGCGAGAACACCGCGCCGGCGAACTCCGAGTTGCCGGCGAAGACGTTGCGGCCGATCACATAGACCTCGCCCTCGGGGGTCACGCCCTTGAGGTGGTTGCGGGTGTCCGTGGAGTAGTTGTCCTCGCAGACGACGAGGTGGCCCCAGGGGGCGATGGTGATGTTGTCGCCCATGTTGAGGGTCTTCTCGTCGGCGCTTTCGACGAACAGCTGAAGGCGGCCGGGACGGCGGGCCTCGCCTCTCTGCCCTTCGACGGGGGAGGGGACGTAGCGCAGGATCTGGCCGCGGCGCAGCGGGCCGCCCGAGGTGGCGGTCATGTAGAGCTCGCCGTCGCCCCAGAAGATCCCTTCGCCGCGGGCCACCAGCGCGGCGCCGGCGGCGTGGCCGCGCATGCGCAGGTCGGCGTTCGGCGACTCGACGTCCTCGAGATCGATCCAGACCACCTCGCGCCAGTCCCCGACGGCCCACGCGCGGGCGTCCTGGTTGCGGGTGTCGGCGCCCGGCTGGCCCTTGAAGGCCATCGCCTGCAGTCGACCGCCGTCAGCAAGCCGGCCGGGCGTGGTCGGGATGAAGCGGTAGAACAGGCCGTCGTTCTTGTCCTCGGTGAGGTAGGCGACGCCGGTGCGGGGATCGATGCAGACTGCCTCGTGATCGAAGCGGCCCATGGCCTTCAGCGGCACGGGATCGACCAGGCCGGAGGCGCGGGCGGGGACCTCGAAGATGAAGCCGTGCGGCCGGCTCACATCGCTGTCCGCCGGGGTCTGCTCGGTCTCCTCGCAGGACAGCCAGCTGCCCCAGGGCGTGTGGCCGCCGCAGCAGTTGGTCGAAGTGCCGGCCAGGGACAGGTGCTGGCTGACGGTGCGCCGCGCCTCCAGATCATAGACCAGGGTGGTCGTCCCGCCCGGGAGGGGGCGGCCGTCCTTGTAGGTGTCGTAGCCCTTCGCCGGATCGAGCAGGCCGATCCGTTCCTGGTGGAAGCCGCCGGGCCCGAGATTGCGGTGCAGGGCGCTGGAGCCCTTGAGCTCGTGATTGCGCACCAGGGCGACCCTGCCGTCGCCGAGATCGAAACAGCCCATGCCGTCGGGCTGGCCGGGGACGAACAGGCCGTCGTCCATGGTGTCGCCGCTCTGGGAGATGACCTGGTAGGTGAAGCCCTCGGGCAGGTCGAGCAGGCGGTTCGGATCGCGGACCAGCGGGCCGTAGCCCACGATGTCGTTGACGTAGGTCTCCTCGCCGGCCGCCTGGGCCGCCGCGTGGCGCGCCAGGCCCGAGAAGGCGAGGGCCGTGGGGGCGGCGGCGAGCAGGCGGCGGCGGTCGAACAGCATGGGGAGACTCCGGAACTCGGGCGGTTATGGACTGGCCGGCGCGGCCGGGTCATCAGGGATTTGTGACGGCAGGCGCGTCTGTTCGCCGCTTCGGGTGAAGCGGTGAGGCGGGGAAGGCGCGGGGCGCCGGGCCTCGCCCGGTCTGTGAGAGTGTTTACCGTTTCGACGAGACAGACGCCCCGCGCGGTCGTTGGGTCGCGCGCTCTCCGGTTGGCGGCCCTGACATTCGAGCCTTGCCGGATCTCCGCCGAGGACATTGCTGCCTTCGACGCGGGGCGGACATGACGGCGCTCTTCAGACGCCGACAGCAGCCCGCATTCCATTGGCGCGCGGCGAGCAAGCGGCAGGATCCACTCCCTGCCGGCGAGGACCCCGGGACTGCCCATCGCCCCGGCTTCATCGCTCGACCACAGCCCGCCGTCGTCGAGGTCGTGGATCCGACGCCCCCCCATCGACGGGATAGGAGGAGTGTGGGGGAGCTTTCTCCTAGGGCGGGGAAATGACGCTGCCTGCCCCTGTTTGCTCAATGAAAACAGCGGGCGATGTGCGCGAGATAGGGGATTTAAACATTAACTCCCGGCGCCGGGGATGGAGTCTGGCGCCGCTGGTTCATCACAACGGGCACAAAGGATTCACAAAGGACACGACGGGGCCGGCGCCTTCTGCGGAGCCCGCAGGGCGACGCCATCCTTTCTTGATTGCGGGCCTGCGGCCCGCGGAGGGCCGGGACGGCCGCGCTCCCGTCGTGGTCGTCGTGCCTCCTTCGTGTTCGTTGTGATGAACCAGCGATGCCGGCCGCAGGCGGGTCGGCGGAGAATGTGCGGTATTTTAATACCGGCTCCGAAAGATAGCGCAAAACCAATATGTTAAGGCGGAATGGGCGCGATGCTGGCCATTGACCGGCGCTCTTCCATCCTCTATCAGCGCGCCTTCCGCTCGTCCCGGCTTCGGGAGGGGCAGCCCGTTTCGTCCCCGAGGAACCCTCGCAATGCTGAAGAGCACCACGGCTTCGCTGAAGCCGGCCGAGGTCGAGAAGAAGTGGATCCACATCGACGCCGAAGGCGTCGTGGTGGGCCGTCTCGCGACCTTCATCGCCAACCGTCTGCGCGGCAAGCACCGCCCGGATTACACCCCGCACGTCGACTGCGGCGACTATGTCGTCGTCACCAACGTGGACAAGGTGGTGTTCACCGGCGCCAAGAACACCGACAAGGTCTACTACCGGCACACCGGCCACCCGGGCGGCGTCAAGTCGACCACCCCGGAGAAGGTTCTGAACGGCCGCTTCCCCGAGCGCGTGCTCGAGAAGGCCGTCGAGCGCATGCTGCCGAAGGAAAGCCCGCTGGCCCGCAAGCAGATGACGCACCTGCGCCTGTTCGCCGGCGCGACGCACACCCACGAAGCCCAGTCGCCGGAAACCATCGACTTCAAGTCGATGTCGGCCAAGAACACCCGGAGCGTCTGAGCATGACCGACGTCGCCAACACCGAAACCGCCACCGGCTTCGACGCCCTGAAGGGCATGGGCACGGTCGCCGAGGAGGCTCCCGTCCACGTCCAGAAGCTGGACGCCCAGGGCCGCGCCTACTCGACCGGCAAGCGCAAGAACGCCATCGCCCGCGTCTGGGTGAAGCCGGGCACCGGCAAGTTCACCATCAACGGCAAGGACCAGGAGCAGTATTTCGCCCGTCCCGTGCTGCGCATGATGATCGCCCAGCCGCTGGTCGTCACCGGCCGCGAGACCCAGTTCGACGTGGTCTGCACGGTCGAGGGCTCGGGCCTGTCGGGCCAGGCCGGCGCCATCCGCCACGGCCTGTCGCACGCCCTGACCCACTACGAGCCGGAGCTGCGCAAGGTCCTGAAGCCGCACGGCTTCCTGACCCGCGACGCCCGCGTCGTCGAGCGCAAGAAGTACGGCCGCGCCAAGGCCCGCCGTTCGTTCCAGTTCTCGAAGCGCTAAGGCGTATCGCGAAAGCGGATATGGAAGGGGCGCTTCGGGAGACCGGAGCGCCCTTCTTCAATTCCGCCGTCAGGGCCGCCGTGCGCCCACCGCTAGTCCGTCGCGGCACCGCCGCTCGACGACGGGTTCGACCTCGCCGTACAGGTCTTCATCATGGTTGAAATAGCGGAAGGCCTGAGCATGGAGCGCCGACGCCGCATCTCCGCTCAGGCCCCGGTCCGCCATCAGGCGATCCCGAGAGGCGTTCAACATGTCGTTCGCCCGTCCCAGGCGCCGGCCGGAGTCGGAGTCGTCGCCGAAGAAGTCGTCCTGTGCGGCATGCATGCGGAAATAGACGTCGCAGGCGGCGAGCAGGTGCCACACCGGTTTCCGTTTCCAGTCCGACAGGGAGGCGGGCGCGGCGGCGGGGATGAGCCTGTCGCGGGGATGAGGGGCGGGAAGCGCGTCTCCGGTGGACTGGGCCATGACAGGGGCAGGGGCCGACAGCATGACCGCCGCCGTGACGACCGCGGAAAATCCCAACTTCACCATGACTTCGCTCCCATTTGCTGCGAGGACCATAGGTGTGTCCCGCGGTCGCCGACAACGATGAAACCTGACGCATGACCCACACCATCTTCATAGACGGCGAGGCCGGGACCACGGGGCTGGAGATCCGCGAGCGGCTCGAACGTCGCTCCGACCTCGAGCTGATCCTGCTGGGCGACCGGCGCCGGGACGTCGACGCCCGGCGCGAGGCGCTGAACGGCGCCGACGCCGTGATCCTGTGCCTGCCGGACGACGCGGCGCGCGAGGCGGTGGCGATGATCGAGAACCCGGCGGTGCGGGTGATCGACGCCTCGACGGCTTTCCGGGTCGCTCCGGCGTGGACCTACGGCTTCCCGGAGATGGCGCCCCGGCAGCGGGAGCGGATCGCGGCGGCGACGCGGGTGTCGAACCCCGGCTGCTATCCGACCGGCTTCATCGGCCTGGTGCGGCCGCTGGTGTCGGCGGGGATCATCCCGGCGGGATGGCCTGTGACGGTGAATGCGGTGTCCGGCTACTCGGGCGGCGGCAAGGCCATGATCGCCGAATTCGAGAGCGGGGAGGGCGCGCCGCCCTATCGCGCCTACGGCCTGTCGCTGAAGCACAAGCATGTGCCGGAGATGACCCGGCACGCCGGGCTCGAGCGGCCGGTGTTGTTCGCTCCGGCGGTCGCGGCCTACCGGCAGGGGATGCTGGTGGAGGTTCCGCTGCATCTGGCCGCCCTGCCGTCGAGCCCGTCTGTCGAGGTGATCCACGGCGCGCTGGTCGAGGCCTACGCCGACGCGCGCTTCGTCGAGGTGGCCGCGCTGGAGGAGACCGAGGCGATGACCGGGATCGATCCGGAGGGGCTGAACGGGACCAACCGGATGCGGCTGCACGTGTTCGGCGACCGGGGCGGCGAGCAGGCGCGGCTGGTGGCGCTGCTCGACAACCTCGGCAAGGGAGCCTCCGGGGCGGCGGTGCAGAACCTGAACCTGATGCTGGGACTGTCGGAAGACGCCGGACTGGTCTGAAGGCGTCTGCCCGAGCGCCGGCGCTCGCGGCGGGGGCGCCGACGTATCAGGATTTCAGCGCGGCGCGGGCGCTCTGCAGGGTCAGGCCGGTCCAGATGCCGGCCATGATCAGCATCAGGCCGTAGTCGCCGGCCGGGGCGATGAGGGGGAGGACGGCGGAGAGGATGATGGCCAGGGGGAAGACCATGGCCATGATCACCGTAACCGGGGCGTGGCGGTCGATCAGAGGCTTGGGCTTGCGCTTGCGGCTGTGCATCCACAGGCCGTTCAGGAGCATGAAGCCGAGCGCGCTGAACAGCGAGGCGCCGAGGTAGATCGGCGCCTGCTCGGGGCGGGCGCTGACGATGGCGCTGGCGGTGACCAGGGTCAGGGCGAGGACGCTGGTGATCGCCAGCAGGACGTTGACGTTGCGGTTCAAGACTTGACCTTCACATAGGAGCCGGGCGCGGGCTCGAGGGCTTTCAGCGGACCCTTGGACGGATTCCGCGCCGGAACCCAGTCGCCCGAGCGGGCGTGCAGCCATTCGGCCCAGTGGCTCCACCAGCTGCCCGGGTGCTGCTCGGCGCCGGCCAGCCAGGCCTCGAGCGTCTCCGGCAGCTCCGGATTGGTCCAGTGCTGGTACTTGTTGGCGGAGGGCGGATTGACCACCCCGGCGATATGGCCCGAGCCGGCGAGGGTCAGGGTCACGTCGGCGTTCCGGAAGGCCTTCGCCGAGCGGTAGACCGAGGCCATAGGGGCGATGTGGTCCTCGCGACTGGCCTGGAAGTAGAGGGGGATGCGGACCTTCGACAGGTCGGCCTTGACGCCGCCGATCTCGAACTCGCCCTGGCTGAGGGCGTTGCGGCCGTACATGGAGCGCAGATAGTCGAGGTGCAGCTTCTTCGGCATGCGGGTCTGGTCGGCGTTCCAGAACAGCAGATCGAAGGCGGGCGGGTCCTTGCCCAGCAGGTAGTTGGAGACGAAGAACGACCAGATCAGGTCGTTGGCGCGGAGCGCGTTGAAGGTGTCGGCCATGGCCGCGCCGGGCAGGACGCCGCCGGCGGCGTCCATCTGCTGCTCGATCTCCTTCAGCCAGTGGTCGTCGGTGAACAGCAGCAGGTCGCCGGCCTCGGCGAAATCGTGCTGGGCGGCGAAGAAGGTGCAGGCGTTGACGCGCGCGTCGCCGTGGGCGGCCATGTGGGCCAGGGCCGCGCCCATCAGGGTGCCGCCGATGCAGTAGCCGACCGTGTTGATGCGGTCGGTCTGCGCCTGCTCCAGCGCCTTCTCCACGGCGCGGTAGATTCCCTTGCGCAGGTAGTCGTCGAAGCCCCAGTCGGCCTTGTCGACGTCGGGATTGACCCACGAGCAGACGAAGACGGTGAAGCCCTGGGCCGAGAGCCAGCGGATCATCGAGTTCTCGGGCTGCAGGTCGAGGATGTAGAACTTGTTGATCCACGGCGGGAAGATCAGCAGCGGGATCTGGCGCTGCGTCTCCGTGGCCGGATCGTACTGGATCAGCTCGAACAGCTCGTCGCGCCAGACCACCTGGCCGGGGGCGGTGGCGACGTTCTTCCCGACCTCGAAGCGGCCGTAGTCGGCCTGGCTGATGGCCAGCTTGCCGCGCCCGCGCTCGAGGTCGGCGGCGAAGTTCTGCATCCCCTTGACCAGCGATTCGCCGCTGGTCTCGGCCAGGGCCTTCAGGGCGGCGGGGTTGGAGGCGAGGAAGTTGGAGGGCGAGAAGGCGTCGGTGAGCAGCTTGGTGAAGAACTCGGCGCGACGCTTTGTGCGCGGGTCGACGTCCTCGACCGAGGCGACAAGGCCGTTCATCCAGTCCGCCGTGGTCAGGTAGGAGCGGCGCATGACGTCGAACAGCGGGTTTTCCGTCCATGCGGGGTCCTTAAAGCGCTTGTCCTTCGACGGTTCCGGCGCGGCGTCCTCGCCGGCGGCGCGGCGGGCGGTGGAGGCCCACAGGTCCATGTAGCGGTTGAACAGGTCGGCCTGGGCGGCGAACAGCTTGTCCGGCCGGGCGGCGAGGCTGGACATGACGCTGGTCATGGCCGGGGCGACGTTGAACGGGTCCGGCGACAGGGCCGCGGGGCGGTCGGCCTGGGCCAGCGCCGCCTCGGCGATGGCGGACTGGGCGGTCATGGCGGCCCTGGCGAGGTTGAGCGACAGGGTCTCGAGCATCTCGCGCTGCCCGGCGAAGGGATCGGCGGCGGCCGGCGGCGGCCCGGCGGCGGGCGGCGGCTCCGGCGGCGGGGCGGACGGGGGCGGGGCGGGAGCGTCGGGCGGCGGGGCGGCCTTCTTCGCCCGCGGCCGCGGCGGCTTGGCCGAGGTCGGGCGGCCGGGCTTGCGCGCCGGGCGCGGGGCGTCGGGCGCGGGCGGCTCGGTCGGGCGTCGGGCCATGGGTGAAGCTCCGGGACACGTCAGGTTCGGACGCAGGGGCGGCGCGCGCCCTTCCGCCGGTCCCGATCATGGCATATGACCGGCCGGGAAATGAACGCGTCGATCCGGAAATTCGCAGCCGTCGCGGTCGCCCTGGGCGGCGGCGCGGCGCTGGGCGGCTGCGTCGGGGCCTTCGACCCGGCCGTGGACCCGAGTTCGCCGGCGGCGGCGCGGGTCGAGGCGCTGGTCGCGGCCAATCGTGAATATCCACGCTGGGCGGACTTCCCGCGCCAGTCCGAACCCTTGCCGGCCCCGGTGGAGATCGCCGCCCGGGTCGACGCGCTGGAGGGCGCCTCGGGCGAGCTGGCGGCGGCGGCGGCGCGCATCGAGTGGC
>Ga0154912_121_pt1 | contig 19467 bp, 20 predicted proteins | sample RifCSPhighO2_01_FD_105881 | JGI IMG/M metagenome (GOLD analysis project Ga0154912, IMG submission 105881) | Caulobacterales bacterium RIFCSPHIGHO2_01_FULL_70_19 | reverse complement strand
GCCGGCGGACGGACCGCCGCGCCTGCTGCGGCCCGGACCCACGGTGCGCGAGACGCTGGCGTCGCTGGCGCCCGGCGCCGAGCCCGTGACCGGCCCTCCGGCGATTCGGGCCGGGATCGAGGCGGAAGAGGAGGCGGCGTCTTCCGGCGCGCGATTCCCCGACACCGGCCTGGATCTGATGATCGAACGCACCCGCGCCCTGGTGGCGGTCGATCTCGACCTCGCCCCCGCGCCGGGCGCCTCCATCGGAGCGAAGGCGCGCGAGCGGGCCAACCGGCAGGGGCTGACCGAGGCGGCCCGGCTGCTGCGCCTGAAGCGCTGGGCGGGTCTGGTCGCGATCGACCTCGTCGGGACCGGTCACGACGGGCCGGCGATTCTGACCGCCGCCCGCCGCGCCTTCGGGGACGATCCGGCGATCGGCTACGGCCCGGTCAGCCGGTTCGGCCTGCTGCAGGTGAGCCTGCCGTGGGGCCGGACGCCGCTGGAAGAAGTGTTCAACGGACCTGACGGGCGGCGAAAGGTCGAGCATCGCGCGCAGGATGTGGTCCGCGCGTTGCGGCTGGCCCTGCTGTCGGAGACCGGGAGCGCACGTCTCCGCGCGACCTGCGCTCCGGACGAGGCGGCGATCGCCGCGCCGCTCGTCGCGCGGCTGGGACCGCGGGCGGAACTCCGCGCCGATGCGGCCATTGCCCCCGGGGCCTTTTTGATCGAGGAGGGCTGACCATGGCCACCTGTCCGATCTGCCGCCGGCGCGAGGCGGACCCCAAATACCGCCCGTTCTGCTCCAGGCGCTGCGCCGACGTGGATCTGCAGCGCTGGTTCACCGGCAGCTACGCCATCCCCGAGAGCGTCGACGAACGACCCGGCGAGCTCGGCGAGGAAGACTGATCTGACCGCTTGCCTCCCGGAAACGGCTCGCCTATAGACGCCGCTCCCGCGAGGCGACGGCTCGCCTGGGTAGCTCAGTTGGTAGAGCAGCGGATTGAAAATCCGCGTGTCGGTGGTTCGAATCCGCCCCCAGGCACCATCCCGCTTTCCCGTGTCGGAAAGCGGCGTAGCCCCAACATGAAATTGTCGCTTTCGGCCTTAACGTTGGGCCTTGAACGCGCTCGCTCCCCCGTCGGGGGAAAAGCGCCGTTGCGCACTTGACGCTCTGGTAAGCGTTCGCCAAAGGAGCTTGACCGCTTTCCTTTGCGAGCGGCCGAGGGAGGCCGGGAAAACAGTTCCCGAACTCCGTCGTCACCGCCCCGGACGCCGCAAGGCAACCGGAAGCGTCAGGAGGCGTTCCGCAGATCGGGGTTCCGCGAACCCCGGCGATGCGGGCGAAATTTCATCGGGGGGCGGGCGCACTCGCGGCCGGTCTCCAGGGTTCCACGAGTCAGACCAAAGCAGGAACTGGCGACCTATGTTCGAAATCAAGAAGACCAACCTCCTCCTGGCCATGGCCGGCGCCGCCGTGCTGATGGCCGGTACGCCGGTCCTCGCGCAGGACGCCGCCGCGCCGGCCGACCCGGCCGCCGCGACCGCGACGACCACCCCGGCCGCTCCGGCCGCCACCCCGGCCGCTCCGGCGGACGTGGCCGACGCCGGCGGCGAGACCGGCGGTGAACCCGCCCGCGTCGGCGGCGAGCACGCCGGCGAGCTGACCGTCGCGACCATGTTCATGGACGCCGACATCGTCGTGAAGATCGTGATGATCGGCCTCGTGCTGGCCTCGGTCTTCTCGTGGACCCTGCTGCTCATCAAGCTGTTCGAGTTCGGCGCCCTGAACCGCAAGACCGACCAGTTCCTCGAGACCTTCCGCGGCGCCCGCACCATCGCCGACATGCGCCGCGTGGCCATCTCGGACGAGTTCGAAGGCAACCCGCTGGCCGACATGGCCGCCGCGGCGACCGACGAGATCGAGCTGTCGCGTCAGGCCGGCCTGTCGGTGACCGGCGACCACCGCGACTCGGCCCTGTACCGCGCCCAGACCGCCGTGTCGGCGGTGCAGTCGGGCCTGGCCAAGCGCCTGTCGGGCGGCCAGCAGTTCCTGGCCTCGGTGGGTTCGACCGGTCCGTTCATCGGTCTGTTCGGCACCGTGTACGGCATCATGCGCTCGTTCATCGGCATCGCGAACACCAACACGACCAACCTGGCCGTCGTGGCCCCCGGCATCGCCGAGGCCCTGCTGGCCACCGGCATCGGTCTGTTCGCCGCTATCCCGGCGGTTATCTTCTACAACTACTTCAACACGCGCATCGCGGCCTACGGCACCCGTTCGGACGGCTTCAACGCCGAGCTGATGAACGCGATCTCGCGTAACCTCGACAAGGGGGCGTAACCCGGATGGCCGCCAAGATTTCAGGCGGCGGCGGCGGCAAGTACGCCATCGAGCAGAACTCGGAAATCAACGTCACGCCATTCGTTGATATCATGCTGGTTCTGCTCATCATCTTCATGGTGGCGGCCCCGCTCGCCAGCGTGAACGTTGAGGTGAAACTGCCGCGTGCGGTCGCTCCGCCCCAAGAGAATCCGCCGGTGCCGATCTATGTGTCCATCCAGGACAACGGTCGGGCCTACATCGGCGACTTCCCGGTGGACATCGATGCGGTCGGGACCGAACTCTCGACCCAGATCGGCCGACGCAACCCGGCGGATGAGCGTATCTTCATCCGCGCCGACCAGCAGACTCGCTACGGCGACTTCATGCAGGTCATGAACTCGCTCCAGGACAACGGCTTCTATTCCGTGGCCCTGGTCGGCGAGGACACGTCGACGCAGTAGGACCGGGTGAAAGCATGACTGATATCGAATACCACCGGTCCCGATACGATCCGCCGAAGTCCAAGGCGCCCATGGGCGTCGTGGTCACCAGCCTGGTCGTCGTCTCCATCGCGTTCGCGATCATGGCCTTCTACTTCATGAAGGCCCGGTTCGAGATCCAGATGAAGGAGTACTCGGACGAGTCGGTCGACGTGGAGCTCATCGAGCCGGTTCCGCCGCCTCCGCCTCCGCCGCCGCCGCCTCCGCCGCCGGACACGCCCCCGCCGCCCAAGCTGCAGGTGCGCCCGCCGGTCGCCGTTCCGAACGCGCCGCCGCCTCCGGTGACGCTGCCGATCGAGCCGACCAAGAAGGAGGATCGGGTCGAATACACGGGTCCGCCCGTGATCGTCCCCGGCCCGCCGCCGCCGCCGGCTCCGCCGGCTCCGCCGCGGCCGTCGGTGATCCGGAACCCCAGCTGGTCGCGTCAACCGACCCTGGAGTTCCCGGAGCGCGCGCTCTCCCGCGGCATCGAGAGCGGCTCCGTGTCGCTCAACTGCCTGGTGCAGCCGAACGGCAGCATGACGGACTGCCGGATCGAGTCGGAGACCCCATCCGGGGCCGGCTTCGGTCAGGCCGCCCTGTCCGGCGCCCGCCGGGCTCGGGTGTCGCCCCGCGAGGTCGATGGCGCCGCCACCGGCGCGCGGGTGACCTTCACGGTCCGCTTCCGCCTGCCGGACTAACCGGCGGAGAAGCCAGAAGACGGGACGCCCCGCAGGTCCGCCTGCGGGGCGTTTTCGTCTGTCCGGGAGCGAACCATCGCCATCGGCGTTGAAGGGCGACCCTTTTCATGGAGAGTCCGATGCGTCGCACCGCCCTCGTCGCCCTCGTCGCCGCCGGCGCCGCCCTGGGCGCCTGCGCCTACAACGAAACCCTTGGCCGCAACCAGTTCCTGCTCGTCGGCGACAGCGCCCTGACCCAGCAGGCGGACGCCGCCTGGGCCGAGGCCCTGCGCACCCAGAGGGTCTCGTCCGACGCCGCGGCCAACGCCCGGGTGCGCCGGGTGGGAGAGCGGATCGTGCAGGCCGCCGGGCTGACGGACCGCCGCTGGGAGTATGCGGTGTTCGTCAGCGAAAGCCCCAACGCCTTCGTGCTGCCGTCGGGCAAGATCGGCGTCACCACCGGCCTGCTGTCGCTGGTCCGCAACGACGACCAGCTGGCGGCGGTGCTCGGCCACGAGGTCGGCCATGTGGTCGCCCAGCACGCCGCCGAGCGCTATTCGCAGACCGCGGCGACCAGCGCCGGCCTGGGCATCCTGCAAGGGGCGGCCGGGGACTACGCCCAGGCCGCCGGGGCGATCGGCGGTCTGGGCGCGCAGCTGGGCGTGCTGCTGCCGTTCTCGCGTCGCCACGAGCTGGAGGCCGACAGACTGGGCGTCGATTATCTGCAGCGGGCCGGCTACCGGCCCTCGGAGGCGATCGCGCTGTGGCGCTTGATGGCGCAGCAACGGCAGGGCTCGAATCCGGAGTTCGCCTCCACCCACCCCTCGGACGCCAGCCGCATCTCGGCGCTGGAGCAGTATATCCAGAGCCAGGGGTGGGGCTGAAGGCAGGGAGTAGGGAGTAGGGGGGTAGGGAGTAGGGAGCAGGGAGCTGGGAGTAGAGCAGGCGCCGCGGGCCGGCAGGCCGGCCGAGCTTTCGTTCGGCTCCTCAGCCTTGATCCCCAATCCCTCATCCCTCATCCCGCTCTTCCCCTCTTGCCCCCGCGCTGCGACGCAGCTAGACACCCCGCTCGCGCGGATACGTGCAGCCTTAGCTCAGCTGGTTAGAGCGCCGGTTTGTGGAGCCGGAGGTCCTCAGTTCGATCCTGAGAGGCTGTACCATCCCCGCCCGAGAGGGAGGGGAATCAGATGACCGCCGCGCCGCCCGCCTGGGATCCCCGACAGTACCGACGCTTCGAGGCCGAGCGCGACCGCGCCGCGCTGGACCTGCTGCTGCGCCTGCCTGACGACCTGGAGCCGCGGGAGATCTGGGACCTCGGCTGCGGAGCGGGCCAGCACGCGGCCCTGCTGAAGCGGCGGCATCCGCAGGCGCGGGCGCACGGGCTGGATTCGAGCGCCGGGATGCTGGAGCAGGCGCGGGCGCTCGCAACGGACGTGGTCTGGCTGGAGGGCGACATCGCCGGCTGGCGGCCGGAACGGCCGGCCGACCTGATCCTCGCCAACGCCTCGCTGCAGTGGCTGCCGGACCATGCGAGCCTGCTGCCGCGGCTGGCGGCGGCGCTGGCTCCCGGCGGGGTGCTGGCGGTCCAGATGCCGCTGGCGCACGAGAGCCGCCATCACGGGATCATGCGGGCGACGGCGGCGCGCGGGCCATGGGCCGAACGGCTGCGCGACGTGGACGTCATCGCGCCGCTGCTGGCGCCCGAGGCCTACTACGACGGCCTCGCCGCCCTGTGCGAGGACATCGACATCTGGTCCACCACCTACCTGCACGTGCTGGAGGGCGAGGACGCGGTGCTGGAGTGGATGAAGGGCACGGCGCTGCGGCCGCACCTGACGGCCCTGGCCGACGATCCGGCTATGCGGACGGCGTACCTTTCCGCGCTCGCCGACGCGCTTTCGGCGGCGTTTCCGCGGCGACCGGACGGGCGGACGCTTCTGCCGTTCCCGCGTCTGTTCCTGGTGGCGCGGCGTCGGCGATCGCCCGGCGGCGGCGCAGGCCGGTGACCGGGCCGTCGAGGCCGGCGAGCGCGTCGCGCATGGCCCGATAGCCGGCGTCCACGGCCGGATCGAAGGCCTTCCAGTCGCGGATGTCGACGCCGTCGGGCGTGGGCTGGACCAGCAGGTCGGTGACGGCCCGGGAGGCCTCCAGCTCGGCGTCGGTGACGAGGGTGGCCGAGCGCATCAGGATGGAGACGATCGGCGGGCCGCGCCGCCACGCGCCGGTGGCGATCAGCCGCCAGATCGAGGGCGGATGCTCGATCATGGCCGGGTCGACGCCGCGGGCCTGGGACATGTCGACGCCGATCACCGGGCCGGTGTTCATCTGGCGCATCACCTCGCCGGGGAAGTTCTTCAGCACCGCCCCGTCGACCAGCACCTGACCGTCGATGATCGCGGGCGGCATGATGCCGGGGATGGCGATGGAGGCCCGCATGGCCCGGCGCATCGGGCCGCGGCGGTGGACCTCGATCCGCCCCGTGGTCAGGTTGGTGGAGACGGCGAAGAAGGGCCGGACGAGGTCGGCCATGTCGACGTCGCCGTAGGTCTCGCGCAGCAGGCGGTCGACCTTGCGCGCCCGGGTCATGGCCAGCATGGGGAAGGTGATGTCCGACAGGGGGTCGCTCTCCACGAACGACCTGCGGATACGCGCCTCCAGCTCCTCCTGGGACCAGCCCATGGCCGGACCGGCCGCGACCACGGCGCCCATCGACGCTCCGCCGACGAAGTCGATGGGCACGCCGGCCTCGTTCAGGGCCCGCAGGGCGCCGATGTGCGACAGGGCCCGCGCCCCGCCGCCGGACAGGACGAGGCCGACCGCCGAGCCGCTGACCACGCGGGCGATGCGGGCGGCGTCCGCGGCGTCGCCCTCGACGGCCTGGAACCAGCGCCCGGGCTGGATGGCGTCCAGCCAGACCGAGGTGTTGGCCGGCTGCGCCATGCGCGGGTCGCGCAGCAGGATCAGGTCGGTGCGGCGGCGGGCGTCCGGCGCGCCGGTGTGGGGCATGGGCCGGTTCGGCGGGGCCAGCAGGCACTGCCCGACCACGAACAGCCGGTCGACCTGCCGGGCGCACAGGGCGGCCCAGGCCGGCTGGTCCATCTCGGCCACGTAGAGGACGAAGTCGTGGGCGTCCTCGACGCGGCTGAACCATTCCGCCGCCGAGGACAGCGCCGTCTCGTCGATGACCTGGCAGGTGAAGCCGTCGGCCGCGATGGCGGCGGCGATGCGCTCGACGAAGGCCCGGATCGGACGGGGGCGGGCGGAGATGAAGCCGAAGACGCTGGGCTCGCCGCCGCCCGAGCGTCGGTCGCGGGCGCGCTGGATCATCAGCCGCGACAGCTCGACCATGAGGTCCGGCTCGGTGCGCGCCGCCTCGAAGAAGGCGTCGCGGGGCAGGGCGAGGATTTCGGAATCCCGCAGGGCGACCACGTCGGCGGTGTGTTCGCTGCCGGCCAGCATGGCCATCTCGCCGGCCGGCTCGCCAGGCCGGATGACGCCGACGAACTGCGGCGGCTGGTCGTTGGCCTCGCGCCGGAACACGCCGAGGCGGCCCGCGCGGAGCAGGTAGAGGGTGTCGGCCGGATCGCCTTCCGCAAACAGCATCTCGCCGCCGGTCAGGGCGAACCAGCTGGCCGGGGTGTTCTTCCCGCCCTCGAAGATGCGGTGCAGGGCGTCCTCGAGACGGGCGGAGCGGGGAGGCGACATGGGGGGGAGCTTAGCGGCCAGAACGGGGCAGGTGCTAGGTTCTCTTCGCCAGTTCCGGGGGAGGCGGGGACCCGCACGCGCACACGAACCTGGTCGCTGGAACCCGACCCCTACCAGGCCCCCAGTTCGCGCAGCTCCCGGACCAGTTCGGGCGGCAGGTCGGTGGCCCCGGCGGAGGTCAGGTCGGCGGGGCAGTCGCGGTGCTCGAAATAGCGCCAGCCCTGGAAGGGGCGGCGGGCCAGCGGCGCGGTGCGGATCACCGTCGGCTCCAGCCGGATCTCGCACCGGCTGGTCTTGCCCTCGCCCAGGGTGGAGATGTCGAGGACCGGCTGACGGCACGCCACGGTTCCCTTGATCACCCAGTACAGCGATCCCCCGTCCTCGATCTCGGCGGCGCGTTTGGGCGTCATGCGCGTGTGCACGACCAGAGGCTTGCCGTTGGCGGCGCGGCGCTCCAGCCATTCGACGTCGGAGACGCCGACGCACAGCTTGATGATGTGGAGAGGCATGCCCCGGGCTTAACACCGGAATTCCGGCCGCGTCACGGCGACATTTGCGTCCGGCGGTGGCACGGTCGGCGGATGACCCCTGACCGCCGCCAGATCGTCGCCGCCGGCCTCGGCCTCGCCGCTGCGAGCGTGGCTGTCCCCGCCTTCGGAGATACGCCCATGTACGGACTGATCGGTCGGATGAAGGCCGTCCCCGGCCAGCGCGACGCGCTGGCCGCCATCCTGCTGGAGGGGACCGGCGCCATGCCCGGCTGCCTGAGCTACATCGTGGCGAAGGACCCGGCCGACGCCGACGCCCTGTGGATCACCGAGGTGTGGGACAGCGCCGACAGCCACCGCGCCTCGCTGCAGCTGCCGGCGGTGCGGGACGCCATCGCCCGGGGGCGGCCGCTGATCGCCGGCTTCGACAGCCAGGTGGAGACCGAGCCGCTGGGCGGGGCGGGGCTGCCCTAGGAGTCCGACGGCTTCACCACCGCCAGCACCGCGCCCTCGCCGACCTGGTCGCCGACGGCGGCGGCGACGCTCTCGACCACCCCGTCGAACGGGGCGACCAAGGCGTGCTCCATCTTCATCGCCTCCAGCACGACGACGGGCTGGCCTTTCGTGACGCTGTCGCCGGGTTTGGCGGGCGCGGCGACGATCTTGCCGGGCATGGGGGCGCGGAGGGAGCCGTCGGAGGCGGGGCCGGCGGCTGAGCCGGACGAGGTCGGCGCGCGGTCCCGGAACGCATGGGCGACGCCGCTTTCGAAGCCGACAATCCTGTCCTCGTGGAGGATCGTAGTGCGCTGGTAGGTCGCTCCGTCAGCCGGAATGACGTCGCACTCGCCCCCCTCGAGCCAGAGCCGAACCGTGCGGACCGGGCTGGCGTTCAGACGGAAGCCGCGGGTTCCGGCCAGCGAAGACCAGACCGAGCTTTCCTCCGTGTCAGGCGGCCCGCGATCCAAAGCGTGATTGGCGGCTTCGGCGAGCAGGATCGGAGAGGGCGCGGGCGTCTCCAGCGAGTCGGCTTCCGCCCCGATGAACCCCGTGTCCACATCTCCCTCTACAAACCGCGGATGCTCCAGGCAGCGGACGAGGAAGCCGGCGTTGGTTCTCACCGGCCAAACCTCGACTTCGGCGCAGGCGTCGGCGAGGGCCTCGGCCGCCGCTTCGCGCGTGTCGGAGTGGACGATCAGCTTGGCGATCATCGGGTCGTAGAACTGGCTGACCTCGCCGCCCTGTTCGACGCCGGTGTCGACCCGGATATCGTCGGGCAGCCGGAAATGCTCCAGCCGGCCGATGCTCGGCAAAAACCCGTTGGCCGGATCCTCCGCGTACAGCCGCGCCTCCATGGCCCAGCCGTTCAGCGGGATGTCGTCCTGCTTCAGGGGGATGGGCTCGCCGGCGGCGACGCGCAGCTGCCACTCGACCAGGTCGACGCCGGTGATGGCCTCGGTGACGGGGTGCTCGACCTGCAGCCGGGTGTTCATCTCCATGAACCAGATGCGATCGGCGCGGAGGCCTTCGGAGGCGTCGGCGATGAATTCGATGGTGCCGGCGCCCTCGTAGTTCACCGCCTTCGCGGCGCGGACCGCCGCGGCGGTGACGGCGGCGCGGGTGGCGGCGTCCATGCCGGGGGCGGGGGCCTCCTCGATCACCTTCTGGTGGCGGCGCTGCAGGGAGCAGTCCCGCTCGTGCAGGTGGACGACGTTTCCGTGGCTGTCCCCGAACACCTGCACCTCGATGTGGCGCGGGCGGGTGATGTATTTCTCGATCAGGACGCGCGGATCGCCGAACGACGACTGGCCCTCGCGCTGGGCGGAGGCGAGGCCGTCGGCGAAGTCCTCGGCGCGGTCGACCTTCTTCATGCCCTTGCCGCCGCCGCCGGCGACGGCCTTGATCAGCACCGGATAGCCGATGGCGTCGGCCTCCTTCTGCAGGCGCTCGAGCGACTGGTCCTCGCCGAGATAGCCGGGGGTCACGGGCACGCCGGCCTCGATCATCAGGGATTTGGCGGCGTCCTTCAGGCCCATGGCGCGGATGGCGGCGGGGGGCGGGCCGATCCAGACCAGGCCGGCGGCCATCACGGCCTCGGCGAAGTCGGCGTTCTCGGACAGGAAGCCGTAGCCGGGGTGGATGGCCTCGGCGCCGGTCGCCTTGGCGGCGGCCAGCACCTTTGCGGCGTCGAGGTAGGATTCGCGGGCCGGGGCGGGGCCGATCAGCACGGCCTCGTCGGCCTCGCGCACGTGCAGGGCGTCGGCGTCGGCTTCCGAATAGACGGCGATGGTGCGCAGGCCCAGGCGGCGGGCGGTGCGGAAAACGCGGCAGGCGATCTCGCCGCGATTGGCGACCAGGACGGACTTGAACATGGGGCGTGTCTAGCCGGACTTCCGGCAGGGGAGAAGGGATGGCGATCCGTCTGGCGAAGCGGCATTCGCTGGAAGGTTCTTCACAACGAGCACAACGGACTCACGAAGGACACGACGGGGCCGAAGGGCCCACGGCTCCCGTCAGGGAGCGCTCATCTGATAGGACAGCGGGCAAGGGCCCGCGAAGGGCGGCGGCCAACCCGCTCCCGTCGTGTTCTTCGTGCCTTCTTCGTGTTCGTTGTGATGAACCAGCCGACGGCGGGGCAGGTCTCCCGCCTGCCGGCCTGTCTTCTATTCCGCCCAGCCGGGCTTGCGCTTGTCGAGGAAGGCGCGGACGCCTTCCTGGCCTTCGGCGGAGACGCGGGCCCGGGCGATGCGGCGGGCGGTGTCCTCCATCATGCCGTGGTCGATGTGGCGGCCGGCGAGATCGTTGACCAGCCGCTTGCCGTCGCCCACCGCGCCGGGGGCGCAGGCCTTCATCGCGTCCGACAGCGACCGGACGAAGCCGTCGATGTCGTCGGCCGAGGCGAGCACCTGGCTGACGAGGCCGTAGTCCTTCGCCCGGTCGGCGTCGAACAGCTCGGCGGTGGCGAACAGGGCGCGGGCGACGCGCGGTCCGACCGCCTCGATGACGTAGGGGGCGATGGTCGCGGGGATCAGGCCGAGCCGAACCTCCGAGAAGGCGAATTTCGCGCCCTTCACGGCCACGGCCATGTCGCAGGCGGCGACGATGCCGGCGCCCCCGCCCATGGCCGCGCCCTCGACCAGGGCCACGGTCAGCGCCGGCACGTCGTGCAGGGCCTTGAGCATCTTCGCCAGGCCGATCGCGTCGTCGCGGTTGTCGGCCTCCGACCAGCCGGCGGCGTCGCGCATCCAGGCGAGATCGGCCCCGGCGCAGAAGGTCCCGCCCGAGCCGCGCACGAACACCACCCGCACGTGATCGGCCCCCTGCAGGGTCTCGAAGGCCTCGAAGAGGGCGGCGATGGTCGGGGCGTCGAAGGCGTTCTTCTTCGCGGGCCGGTTGATGGTGACGAAGACCACCCCGTCGGGCGTGGAGTCGATGCGCACCAGCCGGTCGTCGGCGTCCGGCGCCGCGCCCGCCAGCAGCGGATGGGCGATGGCGTTGATCTCGGCCGCCTCGGCGGGGGTGATGTCGAGGGCGTCGAGGTCGGCGTCGGTGGGCTTGGCCATGCTGGTCTCCTGTCGCTTCAGGCCTATAACGCCTCGAGGCCGAACGGAATACGGAGCATCCCGTATGGCGACGAGCGCAAACGACCGCATCCGCCGGATGAGCGTGGCCGGCGTCTATCCCCACTACGTCGCCAAGGCGGAGAAGAAGGGGCGGACGCGGGCGGAGGTGGACCAGGTCATCCGCTGGCTGACCGGCTATTCGCAGGATCAGCTGGAGAAGCTGCTGGCCGACGGGACCGACTTCGAGACCTTTTTCGCCGAGGCGCCGGCGATGAACCCGAACCGCTTCCTGATCACCGGCGTGATCTGCGGCTATCGGGTCGAGGAGATCGAGGACCCGTTCATGCGCGAGGTGCGGCACCTCGATAAACTGGTCGACGAGCTGGCGAAGGGCAAGGCGATGGAGAAGGTGCTGAGGGCGGGGTGAATGACCCGAGCCGCGTGACGGCCGCTTCCGGCGCCTCGGTGACGGACCGCTCCCGACCCGTAGCGGACCGTGACGCCATGTGCGATCAAGTGCCATGGGATCGCCCCTCGCCAACGTTCTCGAACTGATCTTCATCGCGGCATGGTTCGTCGGGGTCGTGGCTTGGATCTACACTGCTCGATATTTCCTACCCATGTGGGCTGTTGGGTTTCGAAAGCGGGACCAGCACGTCGGCTATTGGAAGAAGACCTTCTTTGGCGGGACGACTTTTCTGGTCGCGTGGGGCATCGGAGTGGGAGCGGCAATAGTGGCGGAACGGTGGACCGGCGGCTGGGGCTGATTACCCACGAGCCGTTTCCAGGCTCGGTGTTCATCGTGCGCACCGGCTCCTTCTGACGACATCGCGCCAGCGTCCGCTTTCCACCCATAGCAGCCGTTCCCGAGGTCCGCTTGAGGGGCGTTACATCCGGAACACGCCGAAGGTCGTCTCCGGGATCGGGGCGTTCAGCGAGGCGCTGATAGCCAGACCCAGCACGTCCCGCGTCTGCGCCGGGTCGATGACGCCGTCGTCCCACAGGCGGGCCGTGGCGTACCAGGGATTGCCCTCGTCCTCGTACTTCTGACGGATCGGGGCCTTGAAGGCTTCGGCTTCGTCCTCGGTCCAGGTGTCGGCGTCGCGGTGAACCGTGGCCAGCACGGCGGCGGCCTGTTCGCCGCCCATGACGCTGATCCGGCTGTTGGGCCAGGTGAACAGGAACCGGGGCGAGTAGGCGCGGCCGCACATGCCGTAGTTGCCGGCGCCGAAGCTGCCGCCGATCAGGACGGTGAACTTGGGCACTTCCGCGCTCGCCACGGCGGTGACCAGCTTGGCCCCGTTCTTGGCGATGCCCTCGGCCTCGTAGCGGCCGCCGACCATGAAGCCGGAGATGTTCTGCAGGAACAGCAGCGGAATCTTCCGCTTGCAGGCCAGCTCGATGAAGTGGGCGCCCTTGAGCGCGCTCTCGGAGAACAGCACGCCGTTGTTGGCGAGGATGGCGACCGGATAGCCCCAGATGCGGGCGAAGCCGCAGACCAGGGTCGTGCCGTACAGGGCCTTGAACTCGTCGAACTCGGAGCCGTCGACGAGGCGGGCGATGACCTCGCGCACGTCATAGGGCGCGCGGACGTCGTCGGGGATGATCCCGTACAGCTCGTCCGCGTCGAAGGCCGGGGGCCGCGGCTCGCGCACGTCCATGTCGACGCGCTTGACCGTGTTCAGGCTGGCCACGATGTCGCGGACGATCTCCAGGGCGTGCTCGTCGTTCTCGGCGACGTAGTCGACCACGCCCGACTTGCGGCCGTGGGTCTCGGCCCCGCCGAGGTCCTCGGCCGAGATGACCTCGCCGGTGGCGGCCTTCACCAGCGGCGGGCCGGCCAGGAAGATGGTGCCCTGGTTGCGGACAATGACGGTCTCGTCCGACATGGCCGGGACATAGGCGCCCCCGGCGGTGCAGCTGCCCATGACGCAGGCGATCTGGGGGATGCCCTTCGCCGACATCCGGGCCTGGTTGAAGAAGATGCGGCCGAAATGGTCGCGGTCGGGGAAGACCTCGGCCTGGTGCGGCAGGTTGGCGCCGCCGGAATCGACCAGATAGACGCAGGGCAGGTTGTTCTGTTCGGCGATCTCCTGGGCCCGCAGGTGCTTCTTTACGGTCATCGGGAAATAGGCGCCGCCCTTCACCGTCGGGTCGTTGGCGACGATCATCACCTCGCGGCCCGAGACCCGGCCGACGCCGCAGATCATGCCGGCGCCGGGGGCCTCGTCGCCGTACATGCCGTTCGCGGCCAGCTGTCCGACCTCGAGGAAGGGCGAGCCGGGGTCCAGCAGCCGCTCGACCCGATCGCGCGGCAGCAGCTTGCCGCGCGACACGTGCCGCTCGCGCGCCTTCTCCGAACCGCCCAGGGCGGCCCGGGCGACCTTCTCGTAGAGCTCGTCGCGCAGGGCGCGGTTGTGGGCGTCCAGCTTGCGAAAGGCGGCGCTGGTCTTGTCGATGGCGGAGGTCAGCTTGGGCATGGGGCTGGTTTAGGGGCGTTCCGGCGCGGGGGGAAGCGGTCGCAGGGCCGTGTCCAGCGCCGCGCCTGAGGCTGAGGGCGCTGGTTCGTCACAAAGGACGCGAAGAAGGGGCGAAGAACACGACGAGGGCGCAGGCCCCTTCGTGTCCTTTGTGGCCCTTCGTGATGAACCACCCACGCAACCGTCGCATGCGGCGAGAAGGTCAGCTTATCCCGGCCCGGCTCAAATCCAGTTGACCCGGCAGCGTCGCCGTGGCCTGTCGCGCGGCCCATGTTCACGCTCAGCCTCGCATCCCGCACCACCCTGAAGGACCTGCTGCACCTCGCGTGGCCGGTGGTGCTGGCGCGCATCGGCATCATGACCATGGGACTGACCGACGCCATCGTGGTCGGCAACTGGTCGGGCGAGCAACTGGCCTTCCACGCCCTCGCCTGGGCCCCGACCGCCATCCTCGTCACCACCGCCGTCGGCCTGATGATGGGCGTGCAGGTGATGACCGCCCGCATGCTGGGGGAGGGGCGGACCCACGAGGTGGGGGCGGTGTTCCGGCGCGGCGTGGTCTACGCCCTGCAGATCGGCGTCGTCTCCATGGTCGGCCTGATCCTGCTGGGGCCGTGGGCGCTGCGTCACGCCGGCCTGGCCGACGGTCTCGCGGAAGGCGCCAGCCGGCCGCTGGTGATCTTCGCCCTGTCGATGCCGGCCTATCTCGTCTCCGTGGCGGCGCAGTTCTTCCTCGAGGCCCTGCACCGGCCCAAGGCCGGCATGTGGGCCATGTGGGTCGCCAACGGGGTCAACCTGGCGCTCAACCTGCTGCTGGTGCCGGACCTGCTCGGCATCGGCTGGTCGGGCGCGGCGGCCTCGGCCTGGGCGACCTTCTTCGCCCGCCTGTCGCTGGCGGTGTTCCTCGTCTGGTTCATCGTGCGCCTGCCCGAGGCGCGGGCGCTGGGCGTGTTCGACCGGCCGCGCCGCGATCCGGCGGGCGAGCGGGAGCAGCGCAAGGTCGGCTACGGCGCCGGCAGCTCCTACTTCATCGAGGTGGCGGCCTTCGGGGCCATGACCTTCTTCGCCGGGCGGATCGGCGCGATCGAGACCTCGGCCTGGACCATCGTGCTGAACATCTCGGCCATCGTCTTCATGGTGCCGATGGGGCTGGCGGCGGCGACGGCGGTGCTGGTCGGACGGGCTTACGGGGCGGGCGACGGCCGCGGCGTCCTGCGGGCGGGTCTGGTGGGCGTCGCCGTGGTCGCGGCGCTGGCGACGGTCATCGCCCTCGTGGTCTGGCCGACGGCGCCGTGGCTGGCCTCGGCCTACAATCGCGACCCGGCCCTGCTGGCGGTGGTCGCGCCGGCCCTGGTGCTGGCGACCCTGTTCTTCGTCGCCGACGCCATCCAGGTGGTCGCCGCCTCGGCCAACCGCGCCGCCGGGGATGTGTGGTGGCCGACCATCCTGCACTTCGTCGCCTATACGGCGATCATGATGCCGCTGGGCTGGGTCCTGGCGCACGAGGCCGGCGTCAACGGCCTGGTGTGGGCGGTCATCGTCGCCAGCCTCGTCTCGGCCACCCTGCTGACCGGCCGGTTCGTGCGGGTGGCGCGGCGGCTCGCGCCGCAGGATCAGGGATCGGGGATCAGGGATTAGAGCGGGCCGGGGTTGCGATGTCCGCCTGCACTCGCCACTAACCGTGACCAATCCCTGATCCCCAGTCCCTGACCCCGGCCTCCATGTCCCGCATCCTCATCACCTCGGCGCTGCCCTACATCAACGGCATCAAGCACCTGGGGAACCTGGCGGGCTCGATGCTGCCGGCCGACGTCTGGGCGCGCTTCAAGCGGGCGCAGGGCCACGAGGTGCTCTACATCTGCGCCACCGACGAGCACGGCACCCCGGCCGAGCTGGCGGCCGCGGCGGCGGGCCAGGACGTGCGCGCCTACTGCGACGAGCAGCACGAGATCCAGAAGGCGGCCGGCGAGGCCTTCGGCCTGAGCTACGACTGGTTCGGCCGCTCCTCCAATCCGCCGAACCACCGGCTGACCCAGCATTTCGCCCGGGTGCTGGAGGACAACGGCCTGATCGAGGAGCGGGTCGACCGGATGATCTATTCGATCGACGACGCCCGCTTCCTGCCGGACCGCTACGTCGAGGGCACCTGCCCGCATTGCGGCCACGTCGGGGCGCGCGGCGACCAGTGCGACAACTGCGGCCGCCTGCTGGATCCGACCGACCTGATCGACCCCTATTCCTCGGTGTCGGGTTCGCGGAACCTCGAGGTGCGCGACACCCGCCATCTCTACCTGCTGCAGACGAAGCTGGCCGACCGCATCCGCGCCTGGATCGACAGCCGCGACGGCTGGCAGACGCTGGCGAGGTCGATCGCGCTCAAGCACCTCGACGAGGGGCTGATCGACCGCGGCATCACCCGCGACCTGAAATGGGGCGTGCCGGTGGTCGGCCCCGACGGCGGGCCGCGGCCGGGGCTGGAGGGCAAGGTCTTCTACGTCTGGTTCGACGCTCCCATCGAATACATCGGCGCCACCGAGGAGTGGGCCGAGGCGACGGGGCGGACCTGGCGCGACTGGTGGCGCACCGACGAGGGCGCCGACGACGTCCGCTACGTCCAGTTCATGGGCAAGGACAACGTCGCCTTCCACACCGTCAGCTTCCCGGCCACCATCCTCGGCTCGGGCGAGCCGTGGAAGACGGTCGACCAGCTGAAGGCCTTCAACTGGCTGAACTGGTACGGCGGCAAGTTCTCGACCAGCCAGAAGCGCGGCGTGTTCATGGACCAGGCGCTGGAGCTGCTGCCGGCCGACTACTGGCGCTGGTTCCTGACCGCCTACGGCCCGGAGCATTCCGACGCCGCCTTCACCTGGGAGCAGTTCCAGGGCGCGGTGAACAAGGACCTCGCCGACGTGCTCGGCAACTTCGTCAACCGCATCGTCAAGTTCGCCGAGTCGAAGTTCGACGGCGTCGTGCCGGACGGCGGGGAGCCGGGTCCGCTGGAGGCGAAGCTGGAGGCGGACCTGCGCGCCGGCATCGCCGAGGCGACGGCGCAGTTCGAGGCCATGGAGTTCCGCAAGGCGTGTCAGGCCCTGCGCGCCGTCTGGGTGTCGGGCAACGAATACCTGCAGGAGGCGGCGCCGTGGACCGCCTTCAAGACCGACGTCGACCGCGCCGCGGTCGGGGTGCGCACCGGCCTCAATCTGGTCGCCCTGTTCGCCCGGCTGGCGGCGCCGGTGATGCCGTTCTCCGCGGAGAAGATCGCGGCGTCGGTCGGTTCGACCGACCTGTCGTGGCCGACCGCCGACCAGCCGCTGCTGGACGTGCTGCCGCGCGGCCGGACGGTGGCGGCCCAGGGCGTGCTGTTCGCCAAGATCGAGGACGCCCGGGTGGCGGAGTGGAGCGAACGGTTCGGCGGGGCCGAGGCCTGAGGCGTCCGCCCGAAAGACAAGGGCCCGGAGCGCGCTCCGGGCCCTTTTCGCGTCAGCCCTTCGGGGCGGGAACCGTCTGCGCCGGCGGCGGGGCCTCGGCCGCCGGGACCCCGTGCGCCGGGGCGGCGCTCCCTTCCTCGCCGCGCGTGCCGCGCAGGTGGTGGGCCGCCTCCTCGTCGCTGATGTCGAGGAAGGCCGGAGCCGAGGCGTTGAAGGCCTCGCGGTTGTCGGTGCGCACGATCACCGAGCGGGCGCCGTCCCAGACCATGTGCAGGGCGACGTAGAGGACGATGAGCAGGCCGACGTAGCCGATCCAGCGGTGCCGCGTCAGGATGCGGGCGATGAAGGTCGCCGCCACGCCCATCAGGCCGATCGACAGCACCAGGCCGAAGACCATGATCCAGGGGTGCTCGTGCGCCGCGCCGGCCACGGCCAGGACGTTGTCCAGCGACATGGTCACGTCGGCGATCATGATCTGCAGCAGGGCGGCGCCGAAGGACTTGCGCTTCAGGCCCAGCTCCTCGGGGGAAGGACCCTTGCCGTGCTCGATCTGCATGGCCAGCTCGAGCTCGGCCTCGGCCTCGGCCTGGTCGTGGGTGGCGGACTCGCGCAGCTCGCGCCACATCTTCCAGCACACCCACAGCAGCAGCAGGCCGCCGGCCAGCAGCAGGCCGACGATGGCCAGCAGCTGGACGGTGATCAGGGCGAAGCCGATGCGCAGCACCACGGCGGCGGCGAGGCCGATCAGGATGGCCTTCTTGCGCTGTTCCGGCGCAAGGGCGGCGGCGGCGAGGCCGACCGCGACGGCGTTGTCGCCGGCCAGCACGAGGTCGATCATCAGCACCTGGCCGAGGGCGGCCAGCTGGGAGGCGAGTTCGGGAGAGCTGAGGAAATCCATGGCCGCGCTCTAGGGGAGGAAGGGTCGGTTCGGCAAGCCGTCGCCGATGCTTCAGGTTCCGCGCCGCGCGCGCGCCGCCTCGTAGAGGGCGATGGCGGCGGCGTTGGAGACGTTGAGGCTCTCGAATCCGCCGGGCATGGGGATGCGGGCCAGATCGTCGCAGTGCTCGGCGACCAGCCGGCGCAGGCCCTCGCCTTCGGAGCCCATGACCAGGACCGTCGGTCCGCCGTCCAGCGCCTCCTCCAGCGTCCGTTCGGCCGCGCCGTCGAGGCCGACGGCCCGCCAGCCGAGATCGGCCAGCCGCTCGAGCGCCCGGCTGAGATTGGTCGCACGCACGCAGGGCAGGCGTTCGGTGGCGCCGGCGGACGCCTTGGCCAGGGCGCCGGCCAGCGCCGGCGAATGGCGGTCCTGGACCACGATCGCGCGGGCGCCGAAGGCCAGGGCCGAACGGAAGATGGCGCCGACGTTCTGCGGATCGGTGAGCTGGTCCAGCATGACGATGACGCCCTCGGCCGGATCGGCGACGTCCTCCAGCGCCACGCCCTCCAGCGGGGCGACCTTGAAGGCCAGCCCCTGGTGCACGGCCCCGGCCGGCAGCAGGCGGGCCAGGGCGGCGCCGTCGATCGTCTCGACCCGGTGGCCGTGCGGGGCCAGCCGGTCGCGTTCGATCTCGGCGGCGCGCTCCGGCGTCGCCAGCAGCCGGCCCATGCCCTTGCGGGCCGGGTTGGCCAGCGCCGCCAGCACCGGATGGCGGCCCCACAGCCAGCCGTCGCCGTCGACCTTGCCGCGCGCCGGCCGCGGCGCCGACTCGGCCGCCGGCTTCCGCTCGGGAATCGGCCCGCGCTCGCGCTTCGCGGCGGCCTCGGGGCGGCCCCGGAAGCCCGGCTTTTTCGGGCTTTGACGGTCGTTGCGTTCTCTTTTCGACGACACTATAAGGCGCGCTCCGATTTGGGGCCCAAGGGCTTCCCGGACGTGGCGCTCCCTCTAACCCGGCGCGTGCCCCGACCGAAGGCCTTTGTTCGAGCGGGACCGAAAGGCCCCGTCCGGGCGTTCCGGATCGGTCTTCACATCGCGCGCGGGGGAATGTCCCGAGCGGCAAAGGGGGCGGACTGTAAATCCGCTGCGTAAGCTTCGCAGGTTCGAGTCCTGCTTCCCCCACCACGCGCCGTGAAGACCGGAAGGAGCGGACCTCCGATGAGGGCCGGGTGCGACGGAGCGATCCGACGCATTCTCCGCGCGGGTATAGCACAATGGTAGTGCAGCAGCCTTCCAAGCTGAGGATGTCGGTTCGATCCCGTCTACCCGCTCCAGATTCTGACCGCTGACAACCGCCCCCTTCCGGGCCGCAGGAGTTTTGGCCATGGCCAAGGAAAAGTTCGAACGCACGAAGCCGCACTGCAACATCGGCACGATCGGTCACGTGGACCACGGCAAGACGACGCTG